>Ga0209997_10000192_pt1 | contig 18799 bp, 18 predicted proteins | sample CR04metaG_FD_182079 | JGI IMG/M metagenome (GOLD analysis project Ga0209997, IMG submission 182079) | Deep subsurface microbial communities from Mariana Trench to uncover new lineages of life (NeLLi) - CR04 metaG (SPAdes) (version 2) | ecosystem: Environmental > Aquatic > Marine > Ocean trench...
GAAGGCTTGCCGATGGGCCGCCATCGCCTGCACCTCCCCTCCTGCCGAGGAAACGGGAAAAGCGATCGTATGGGTGCACTTTAGCTGATAAAGGCCACTAGTCTCATGCCGCCGGCGGCGCCGGGCAAGGCCCGGCCGGGCGGTGGTGCGTCCTGGCGTCGGCTCAGTCCCCCATGGCGACGCCGTCCCGGCGCTTATCGGCGCCGCCGGTGAGCCCGCCCTTCGAAACCATGATGCCGTGCAGGCCGCTGGTCAGGCGCTTGACGGTGACCTCGTGGCCCAGGGCTTCGAGGGCCGGCGCCAGCGCCTCCAGCGGCGTGCCGCGCTCCAGTTCCGTCGCACCGTTGCGGTTGACGAAGTGGGGAAGGTCGATGGCCGCCTGGATGTCCAGCTTCCAGTCCAGGGCGGCGGCCAGGGTCTTGGCCACGTACCCGATGATGCGCGAACCCCCGGGCGAGCCGATCGCCATCACGACCAGGCCCTCGCCGTCGAACACCAGGGTCGGCGCCATGGAGCTGCGCGGCCGCTTGCCGGGCTCCAGCCGGTTGGCGACGGGTCCGCCGTCGTTTTCGGGCCGGAAGGAGAAATCCGTCAACTGGTTGTTGAGCAGGAAGCCACGCACCATGATCCGCGAGCCGAACGTGGTTTCGATGCTGGTGGTCATGGCGACGGCGTTGCCGTTTGCGTCGACGACGCTCAAATGGGTGGTCGAGACCCCGCGGACGGGATCATCAGGGGTGTGCCGGTTACCGGTCTCCACGCCCGGCATGCCCGGCTGCGCCTTGCCCAGGCTGCGCCCGACCGCGATCTCGCCGGCGCGCAGGCTCAGGTACCCGGGGTCGAGCATGCCCGCCGTGGGCACCGGGACGAAGTCGGGATCGGCGATGTAGGTGTTGCGGTCGGCGAACGCCAGCCGGCTGGCCTCGGCGAACAGGTGGACGGCCTTCGCCGACACCGGCGTCAAGGACCCCAGGTCGAACGCCTGGAGGATGCCGAGGATCTGCAGGGTGGTGATGCCGCCGGACGACGGCGGCGGCATGCCGCAGATCAGCCACACCCGGTAGAACAGGCACACGGGTTCGCGTTTCCTGGCCTTATACGCCGCCAGGTCCGCCATGCGCAGTGTCCCCGGGTTGACCCGGGCCTCGCGCACGGCCCGCACGATGTCGCGGGCGATGGGGCCGGTGTAGAAGGCCTCCGCCCCGCCTTTTGCGATCAGGCGCAGGGTCTCGGCCAGCGGGCGGTTGGTGAGCATGGTCCCGGCCGGCCTGGCCTGGCCGTCGGTGTCGAAGAAATAGTTTGCCGCGCCGGTGAAGGTCTTGAGATTGGCGTCGCGGGCGACCATGGCGTTCAGGAGTTTGGACATGGCGAACCCCTCTTCGGCCAGCTTGATAGCCGGCGCGAACAGCGTCGCCCAGGGCAGGCGGCCGTTTTCGCGGTGCGCCGCCTCCAACATCCTGATCAGCCCGGGAACGCCGACGGCGAGACCGCCGACGATGGCTTCGTAGAACTTCATCGGCGTGCCGTCGTCGCGCAGGAACAGGTCGGGGCGCGCCGCGGCGGGCGCCGTTTCGCGGCCGTCATAAGCCGCGATGTCGCCGGTCTTGGCATTGAAGTGCATCAGGAATCCGCCGCCGCCGAGGCCCGACGACTGGGGTTCCACCAGGTTCAGCACCATCTGGGCGGCGATGGCGGCGTCCACGGCGCTGCCGCCGGCGCGCAGCATCTCCAGCCCCGCCTGCGCGGCCAGGGGATTGGCGGCGGCGATCATATAGCGCTTGGCGCGCACCGGCGCACCCGGGGCAGGCGTGGGGATGGCTTCCGGCTCCGCTTCCGCCGACGGTGTGGAAACGGCGGCGATTTCGGGCGCCTCGACCGCCGTCGAGGGTTCGGGCGCCGCCGGTTGCTCCGCCGTGGAGGGTTCGAGTGCCGCCGGTTGCTCCGCCGTGGCGGCTGCGGCCTGGAGCGAAAGGTCCTGGGGCTCGGCGGCGATTTCGGGCTCCGGCACCTCGGTTTCGGAGGCGGCTTGCGCCATCGGTCCCGGTTCCGGCATCGGCGCGCACGCGCCCGCCGCCAGCAAGGCCGCGGCCAGGGTCGCGCCGAGGGCCAGGCGGATGGGCCGGGCGCCGCGCAGCCGGCCGGCGGGCATGTGGTCCATGAAACTCTCCGGAGCGTGTCTGTCGGTCATGCTACTCCGAGCCGCGGCGGAAGTGGAGCGCTTCGTTCCTGCGCAGTACTGTCGCTAGGCATACTATTAAACCCGAATTTGGACATTTTGACGGCAAGGGCGGGGGCGGCGCTGGTAGAGGTGGTAGAATTGTGTTCCCGTGCCCTCCCGGCAGGGGAAACGACGGGGGGAGCCCATGGACCTTTCGGCCGTTTTCGACGCCATCGGTGTGGTCGGAGTCGTGTGGCTGGCGATCCTCTTCGCCGGGGTCCTGTTCTGGGCCTTCCGGCCAAGGAAGCGGCGGCGGTCCACGGGCGATGCGCCGGTCCCCTTCGACGACGACGATGGCAGGAAAACGTAAGGTGCCGGAGCGGGCGCCCGGGCAAGGGCGAACGGACGCCCCTATGCCTCGCCGGGCGGCCTCTTGAACTGCTTGGCCAGGGCCAGGCCCTGGCGCTGGTAAGACGAGCCTAGGGCCGCGCCGTACAGCTTGTCGGGGACCCCGGTCAGACGCTCGTAGACCAGCCGGCCCACCACCTGGCCGTCCTCGACCAGGAAGGGCACCTCGTGGGACCTGACCTCGAGGACGGCCCGCGTGCCCTGTCCGCCGTTCTCCGCAAGGCCGAATCCGGGATCGAAAAAGCCCGCGTAGTGGACGCGGAATTCACCGACCAGGGTGTCGTAGGCGATCATCTCGGCGGCGTGGTCGGGCGGCACCGTAACAGGTTCCTTGGAGGCCATGATATAGAAGTCGCCGGGATTGAGGATGAGGCGCTTGGATTCTTCCGCGTGGATCGGCTCCCAGAAATCCAGGGGGTCGTAGTGGTTCGTCTTACCGACGTCGATGACGTCGGTGTGCTTCTTCGCCTTGTAGCCGACGATGCCGGAGGCCGGATCACCCTGGAGATCGACGGAGACGGCGATTCCCTTCGAGATATTTTCTTCCCCCGGCTCCGCGTGCACCAGCGGGGTTTCCTCCTGGAGTTTGCGCATGGCCGCGTCGGTGGCCGGCGGGCTGCCCTGCTGGATGCGCAACTGACACAGTTTCGACCCTTCGCGGACGACGATGCTGAAGGCGCGTGGCGAAATCTCGGCGAACAGCGGACCTTTGTAGGCGCTGCGCACGCGGTCGAACTCGGCGCCCCCGTCGGTGATCAGGCGCGTGAAAATGTCCAGGCGCCCGGTCGAGCTCTTGGGGTTCGCCCTTCCGGAGACCCGCTTCCCCAGCTTGAGGGACTCCATCAACGGAACGATGTAGACGCACCCCTTTTCCAGGACCGCACCCTGGGAGAGGTCGATTTCATGCATGCCCAGGACTTCGATCTTGTCCTGCACCCGGACCCCGGCGCCGGGGAGAAAGCTGGCGCGCACCCGGTAGGCCGTGGACCCCAGGCGCAAGTCGATGCTGGCCGGCTGGATCTGGTCCTCGGAAATGGCTCGCGTGGCAAGAATGCGTTTCTCCCTGACGAGCGCCTGGATTTCCTGGTACGGCAGGATTCCCGTCGAATGGCGCGACAACGACGGCCTGTCGTCCTCGGCCATGTCGGGGAAGAGCAAACTCACGTTCTCAGCCATGGTGACGCGATCTCCGCGCGGCCCTTGGTGAATATTCGGGCGTGCACCCGCGGTCGTGGCGATTCGGCGGCACGCCTCGTCCAGGCCCGTCGGCGGTGGCGGCGCATTGGCCCGGTCTGCCGTGGCAAGGCTCGGAGCCACCGCAAAAACATCGTTATGCCGCACCGTATTATAAGGCGCATTTATCCCGAGTGGTCCAGAATCAACCCCCGGGGTTGCCCACAATCCGGTGGCGCCCGCCGCCCAGGCAGACTTGACAATACCACGTTTTCCCCGGCTTCCACAGCCGCCGGCCGGCTCCCGGTTTCGGGTGAACCGTGGGGCGAGGCGCCGCCGGCGACAGCGGCCCCTGTCCGGGCGTCGACGGGGCTGATCCTGACGGAGGCGGGATGCGGCCCGCGGCCGCGGGCTTCTCATGTCGCAACGACCGGGTCGTTTCGCCTTGCGGCGCTAGGTCGTATTTCGGTACTCGACGTGCTGGGGCGTTTCCTTGACGCTCCAGTCGGCTCTCGCGGCGAGCTCGAAGGTGTAATAGGCGCCATGGCAACGGATGGAGCAGAATCCGCCTTCACGCGCATCCCCGCTGACCACCCGCGCGCCCTCGCGCACATGGGTGCCGCAGTAGGGGCAGATGCGCCTGTCCCAAAGGTCGAGAAGGTGAGCCACCTCGGTCGTCGCCATGTTCGTGCCCCCCCGCCGGTACGTTTTCCGTAACGCTGCTTCCATCCCCGGTTATGCCACCCGGGATCCTGTCCCCGACCGGGTTAGTAACAATTTTCGTGTTACTTTTCAACGACTTAACTGTCCCCGCTTTTCCATACCTATCCCCAAAATTTTCCACAACCGGAACGCAGGAAAGCCCATTTCCCATAACCACTTAGGGGTTTTTCCACATTATCCACAGCGGGCCCGTCCGCGTAATCCCCAGGACCGGGCGCCGCCGACGGCGCGCCACGTAAAACCCCTTGCGAAGACGAATCTTGGGTTTAGTGTACGGCGACGCCGGAACGGCCCCGCGGCGGGCGGGGTAGCGCCGGCCCATCCCGCATCCGGGGCCGCGCGCGAGGACCGGCACGGCGCACAGGCGGCGAAGCTACTTCGGAGTTTCGGTGTTGGACGAACCGGTCAGGACACGACGGACCACCGTTCCCGATTTGCGGGCGCGCAAGGGCGGCATTCCCATCGTCAGCCTCACCGCCTACACCACGCCCATGGCGCGCCTGCTGGATGCCCAGGTGGACATGCTGCTGGTCGGCGATTCGCTGGGCATGGTGCTTTACGGCATGGACACCACGTTGGGGGTGACCCTGGAAATGATGATCGCCCACGGGGCCGCCGTGGTGCGGGGGACGCAAACGGCCTGTGTCATCGTCGACATGCCGTTCGCGTCCTATCAGGAGTCGCCGGCCGCCGCGTTCCGCTCCTGCGCGCGGGTCATGGCGGAGACGGGCGCGGCCGGGGTCAAGCTGGAGGGCGGCACCGAGATGGCGGAGACCATCCGCTTCCTGACCAAGCGCGGCGTTCCCGTTCTCGGCCACGTCGGGCTTCTGCCCCAGTCGCTGCACACCGCCGGAGGATACCACGCCCACGGCAAGGACGAGGCGGCGGCGGCCGCCATCCTGGCCGACGCGCACGCCGTCGCCGAGGCCGGCGCCTTCGCCATGGTCATCGAGGCGACGGTGGAGTCCCTGGCCCGGGAAATCACCGCCGCCGTCCCCGTGCCCACCATCGGCATCGGCGCCTCGCCCGCCTGCGACGGGCAGATCCTGGTCACCGAGGACGTGGTCGGGCTGTTCACCCAGTTCACGCCCAGGTTCGTCAAACGCTACGCCGAGCTGGGCGCGCAGGTGGAGAGGGCGGCGGCGGCCTATGCCGGGGACGTGCGGGCGCGCCGCTTTCCCGGACCGGAACACTGCTACGGGATCAAGAAGCCGGGAAAAGGCCGCCGTGGCTGAACCCAAGGCGACCATGGCCGCGCCCGACGACAGATCCATCGACACCGTGCGCACCGTCGCCGATCTGCGCGCCCGTGTCAGCGCCTGGCGGGCGGCCGGGGAAACGGTGGGCCTTGTGCCCACCATGGGCGCCCTGCACGAAGGGCACCTGTCGCTGGTGCGCCTGTCCCTGGCCAGGGCGGGACGCACCTGCGTGAGCCTGTTCGTCAACCCCACCCAGTTCGGGCCGGACGAGGATTTGCAGGCCTATCCCCGCGACGAGGCGGCGGACGCGGCCAGGCTTGCCGCCCTCGGCGCCGATCTGTTGTTCGCTCCGGAAATGGGCGAGATGTATCGCGAGGACAACGTGACCGAAGTCTCGGTGCCGGGACTCGGCGACTGCCTGGAGGGAGAGCATCGTCCCGGCTTCTTCACCGGCGTCGCCACCGTGGTCGCCAAGCTGCTCATGCAGGTGCAGCCCGACATGGCCGTTTTCGGCGAAAAGGATTACCAGCAGCTGCAGGTCATCAGGCGCATGGTCAAGGACCTGGACATCCCGGTCCGCATCGAAGCCGCACCCACCGTGCGCGAGGCCGACGGCCTCGCCATGGCGTCCCGCAACGCCTATCTGTCGGCCGCGGAGCGCACCGCCGCACCGGCGCTGTTCCGCACCATCAGCGCCGTCGCCGGACAGGTGGCCGGGGGCGCCGACGCCGGCGAGACGGCGGCCTGGGGCGAAGGGCTGTTGCTCAAGGCCGGGTTCGCCCGGGTGGACTACCTCACGGTGCGCGACGCCGAAACCCTCGAGCCGGTGGACAGGATAGAGCGGCCGGCCCGGGTGCTGGCGGCGGCCTGGCTGGGCGAAGCGCGGCTCATCGACAACGTGGCCGTACAGGCCGGCGCACGAAAAGGGCATCGCCCCGCCTGACCCCCGGCTGGGGGCCCTCGGGCGCAAGAGAAAAACAGGCGGCGGGGCAATGGAAGGCTACCTGGGGCTTTTTTTCAGCGCGTTGCTGGCGGCGACCATACTGCCGTTTTCCTCGGAAGCGGTGCTCGCCGCCCTCTACGCCGTCGACCGCTACGACGCGGTTCTCCTGTGGCTGGTGGCAAGCGTCGGCAACACCCTGGGCGGACTGGTCAACTGGGTGCTCGGGCGTTTTTGCCTGCACTGGCGGGACCGCCGCTGGTTCCCCGTCGCGCCGGAGCGGCTGCAACGCGCGCAGGGGTGGTTCGGCCGTTACGGCACGTGGTCGCTGCTGTTCGCGTGGCTGCCGGTGGTCGGCGACCCGCTGACCTTCGCCGCCGGCGTGATGCGGGTCAATGTGTGGGTGTTCCTGGTGCTCGTCGGTATCGGCAAGGCGGCACGCTATGCATTGGTGTTGCTGGCGGCAAAGGGCCTCCTTTAGTCCAAGTAGTCAAGGTGCCCTGTAGGTGATGCGGTAGACCACCCCCTGGCGGTCGTCGGAGACGAGCAGCGACCCGTCCGCCAGTTCCTTCACGTCCACCGGGCGGCCCCAGGCGCGGCCGCGCCGCAGCCAACCCTCGGCGAAGGGCTCCCAGGAGACCGCCCGACCCGCCGCGTCGAAGCGCACCCGCGCCACCCGGTAGCCGTCGGGTACGGTGCGGTTCCACGAACCGTGCTGGGCGACGAAGGCGTCGTTGCGGTAGGCGGGCGGGAACAGGCTTCCCCGGTAGAAATGGATGCCCAGCGCCGCCACGTGGGCGCCGAAGCGTACCGCCGGCATGGTCACCGGCCGGGCCGGCGCCGGGCCGATATAGTGGGTGAGGGCGTCGCCGCCGCCGTAATAGGGGAAGCCGAAATGCAGTCCCTTGCGCGGCGCGTGGTTGAGTTCGTCGGGGGGCACGTCGTCTCCCATGTTGTCGGCGCCGTTGTCGGTGAAAAAGAGCTCGCCCGTCCCGGGGTGGAAGTCGAGGCCGACCGAATTGCGCACGCCGCGGGCGAAGATTTCCGGCGCGCCCCCTTGCGGCTTCAAGCGGATGATGGTGCCTTCCAGCCCCGTCACCGCACAGACGTTGCACGGGGAGCCGACCGAGACGTAGAGCATGCCGTCCGCGCCAAACGCGGCGTAGCGCCGTCCGTGCCAGGAGTCGTCGGGCAGGCCGTCGAACAGCACCTCGGGCCGGGCACGGCGCAGCCCTTCGATGTCGGGTCCGTGGAAGCGGACGATGCGGTGCCGTTCGGCCACGTACAGGTACTTGTCCCGCCAGGCGATGCCGTTGGCGACCTTGAGGCCGTCGACGACCTTCACCACCCGGTCGGGGCTCCCGTCACCGTTCTCATCGACGATGGCGTACACGGAATCCCCGCGGGTGCCGACGAAGACCGCGTTCAGGTCGCTCGCCACCGCCATGGAACGGGCGCCGGGGACGCGGGCATAGATCTCGATGGCGAAGCCGTCGGGCAGGGCGATGGTCTCGAGCACGGACTCCGCGTCCGCCGCGCACGCCGGCAGACCCGTACCGGCGGCCAACACGACGGCGGCGGCGCGCCCCAGCCTCAACAGCCCGCCCATGGCGGTTCCCCTTGCGGTGGTCCCGGGAATTGTGCGCCGGCCCGGGGGCCGGCGCAAGACGGGACGCCGGTCCGCCAACCCGATGCCGAGCCGGCCTCGCGTCAGCGCAGGTAAAGGTGAACTTCGTTGGTTCTGGCGGTGGGGCTGGTCTTGCCCGACATGGCGACACGGCTGGGCGGCAGGCCCATGTCCATCAGGGAGCGCAGCACGCCGTCGGCGAAACGCCGCGACTTATTCGTGTTCAGGGCTACCCTGGCCGGACCGCCGGCGCTGGGGGCGACCGCGACCAGATCGAAGACCGCGTTGGGCCGCCGCTCAAGGACCCGGCCGATGGCGCTGTAGAGGGCCTGCTGGTAGGGCACGTTGGCGCGGTCGAAGCGGATGACCACCAGCGGGCGCTTGCCCGTGGTATCCATGGGCCGGGCGGCGAAACTGTTGGCGCCGACGCCGGAGGCCGCGACCATGGCCCGGTTGACCAGGCTGACGCCATAGATCTCGCCGCTCTTGATGCCGACCGAAAGCAGGTTGAGGTTACTGCGTTCGGTGGCCACGTAACTGGACTGCCGGCGCACGTCCTCGGAGACCTCTTTCAACAGGCGGTCGATGAGGACGACGGTGCGGTTGACCTCGTCCTCGAGGATGGCGAGCTGCCGGTGGTCCTCGTCCACGGCGCCGGAGATGCTGAACGCGGCGCGGGCCGATTCCGAGAGGAACCCGGACATGGTGGAGTCCGCCGCAATGGCCGTCGACAGGCTGTTCATCTGGGCGATGTCCGTGCCCAGGCGATCCAGATCGGCCTGGGCGCTGTTGAACTGCTGGACCAGGATGGGGTTGCCCGGCGTCGTGCCCACCTGGAGGCGGGCGTTTACGGCCGCCAGGGTGCTATGATAGTGCCGCGAATCCTGGACGACCCGCGCGCGCGTCTGTTGCAGCGCCTTGTTGTTCTCGGAGATGTTTTTCTGCAGCTGGGTCAGCTCCCCGCGCAACTCCACCACCTTCTTGCCGACGAAGGTTCCCGTGGGCGCGCCCGGGGTGACGCCTGTGGGTTGGAAGTCCGTCGTGCCCAGCGGAGGCTGCGGGCCGGCGGCGACGACGGACGGGGCGGGGCGGGGCGCCGGTGTGGGCGCAACCAGCGCTTTCTCCGGTTTCGGTTGTTCCTGCCTTTGCGCCTGCTGCCTGGCTTTGGCCCCGGCCGGCTCCTCGCCGGTCAGGGAAGGCCACAGACTCTCCTCGGCAAATGTACAAGCGGGCGACAACAGCGCCGCCGCAACCAGGAGGGTCCAAAACTTGGAAAATACCATGTTTGCGGGTTCGCCTTTGATGGCTGAAACAAACCAGCCAAAGGTGGGACGACAATTACAAAGGGAATAAAATGAATACCCCTCCCCATTTTATTCTTTCGGATACTACTGAAAGGTTAATGGCGCGACAAGGACCGATTTTCCGCGGCCGGACGGGCCTCGGCCGGGCTTCCCGGACGCTTGCCTTCACCGTGGGCGTGGAGTACGGTCCCCACCCTTTCCCCTGGCCCTCGAGGACGCCGCGCGCCGGGCATGCGCCCGTAGCTCAATTGGATAGAGCATCTGACTACGGATCAGAAGGTTGGGAGTTCGAGTCTCTCCGGGCGCGCCATATTTTCAATGACTTAACCGGACAGCACGGGGCGAGGAAGGTTTTAGCCCGCATTGCCCAGATGACCTTGTGATTTGACCACAGCGCACCCGGATTCTGGTATAAGAATCATTACGTTATAGGCGGACTTGGGATGTTGAGATGGCTCGCCCGACGGGGCCTAATCGTACGCCTGCTGCCCCCGAGACGGCCGCCCCCCCGGCGTCGGTAAAGCCATGACCATACTGCTGATCGGATTTGCTCTGTTGGCCGCGGTGCTCGGCCTCTTCTACCTGAAGGACGCCCGCGCCAGCCACCGCCTGGCCCGCCTGGCCTATAGCGAGCCGGTCATGCGGCTGACCGTGGTCGCCGCGGCCCTGGTCTTCTTCGGCCTGCTGCTGGCGATCGGCGAATTATTGAACTGACAGCACACCGGACGCAACGTTTGTGAAGCGCCGAAAGGGCCGGCGACCGGCGCGGCGCCGGCCTAAAGATCCTCGGCGCGCAGGGCGTTGTGGATCTCCATGACCTCGGCGAGGAGACGCTCCTCCTCGGCCTCATCGAGGTCGAATTCGACGGCGATGCCGTCTTCGAAGGTACGCGCCAGACGGCCGGGCAGCGGGTCCATGTCCTCGATGTAAAGGTCGATCGAGGCGTCCTCGTCGAGATTCTCCGCCGGGGAATCCAGGTGCAGGGCCGCACCGCCCGCCGACAGGTCCGTGACGGTCCCGGTGAGTGCCCGGTCGCCGGCGACGGCGCGGGCGGGCCTGGAAACGGCGCGCCGCGCATGGCGGCGCTTGTTCGCATCTTGATCCATGTTCGTCCTTCGACCAACGGGCGTTTTTCATCCCCGCGTCAAACCGCGCATCCAGCACACACCCTCTAGCATACACCCACTAGCATACAACGCACGCCGGCTCCATGGATGGACGGCCGGTTACACCAACGCCCACGGACCGCGCCCCGGCAGCGCCTCACGGCGTGATCACCAGGCACCGGACGTTGCGCCGGGCCAGCGCCTCGCACAGACCCTTGGCCCGGCCGGCGGCGGCCAGCGGGCCGGCCTGCAGCCGGTAGAACACGCCCTTGGCGCCCAGGTCCGCCCGCTGCACCCGAGGCCGCAACGCCTCAAGCAGGTCCCGATGGCGGCGCCTGAGCCGCCGCCACTCGGCCTCGGCCGCGGAGGCGGAGTCCAGCGACCCGAGCTGGATGCGGAAGGCGCCCGCTTCGGGCGGCAACGGCGCCGGGGCTCCCGAGGGGGCCGACGCGGGAAAAACCTTCGGCCCCGGGCCGGCCGGCGGCCCGGGGGCCGCGGGGGCGTCCCCCGCATATCGTTACCGGGGGGACACCCCCCTTGTCGCCCCGGGGGCCGCGGGGGCGCCAGGGTCCGGCGCCAACTCCAGATCGGGCGAGGGCGGCAGCGGCGTCACGCCGGCCGCGTCCAGAGCTTTCACGTGGTTCCTGGCTTTCGAGTGACCCTGGGCCGCGGCCCTGCGGTACCAGGCGAGTGCCCGGCGGTCGTCACGGACGAGGACGACGCCGAGGTGACGCATCCGCCCCATGGTATACTGGGCCTCGGCGAGGCCGGCCTCGGCGGCGCGCTGGAACCAAAGGGCCGCCTCGGCCGGGTCCTGCCCCACGCCGAGGCCGTTTCGGTACATGACGCCCAGGTTGAACTGGGCGCCGGTTTGGCCCTGCTCGGCGGCGCGCCGATACCACTTCACCGCCTCGGCGTAATCCTGGGGGACGCCCCGCCCGTCGTCGTACATGAGGCCGATGTTGTTCTGGGCCACGGCGTCCCCCTGATCGGCCGCCTTGCGGTACCACTTTGCCGCCTCGGCGTCGTCCCGGGGAACGCCCTGTCCCTTGTAGTACATGGCGGCGAGGTTGATCTGCGCCACCACGGACCCCTGCTCCGCCGCCTGCGTGAACTCGGCCAGGGCGGTGGCGTAGTCGCCCCGTTTGTAGGCGCTGATCCCGGCGTCGAGGTCGGCCCGGGCGTGGGCTGTCAAAACCAGCACCAGGGCGACGGCGAATGCAAGACGACCCATAATGCCAAATCTTGCCCTCGTTCGCCGTCCGGCACAACACGCACGCCGGTTGGCGCTCCTGGGCGCGTCCATGCCGCCCGCGATGGGATCAGTTGTCCGACTCGGGCCCCGACGCCGGCGCCACGTCCCGAATGTCCCTGGTGTCCTCGTCCGTCGCCGTTTGGGAGGCCTGGTCCGGCCCGAGGATCCAGACCAGGGCGGCGACCAGGACCCAGCCGGCGACGGAGAGGACGGCCCAGAACGTGGTCTCGGTGGGCGAGACAGGGGCCGGCGGGCGCCTGGCTGGTCGGTGTGTTTCTTTGTCTGGATGCCTTTTCGGCGGCTCCGGGAGCCGCCTTCTCCGGGCACGGGCGGGTTGCGGCCTTGGAGCGAGACCGCACCCGGCACCTTCGGATTACGGCGTCGTCGTGGGGACCCCCGGCGTCCTCGGTGCCGGCTGGTAACCGCGCGCGCCACCCCTTGCCCGTCACCGGTCCCTCCTCGTCCCTACGGGCCGGGACCCGCACCCGGCCCGGAAAAACCGGAATTTTCCCCGACCCGGTGAAAGCCCGCCGGCTGTCCTCTACCCTCGGCACCTTCCCGGTCCGTGTCCCGCGGTTTCGGGGCGGATTCGGGCGTCCTGCACAAACAAAATCACTATTGTTGATTGCAGAATAGTGAAGGCGGTCACAAAGGTGTCTTTTTTGCGTGGCGACCGTCACACACCGGTCGATGATATGCCTCGCCGTGAAGGCGTTCGATATGGGCGGTGGCAGGTGTCGGATCCTTGACCCAGGTCTCGCGCCGCCGCGTGGCGGCGGAGGGCCTTGTCCATGGCCACCCGATCAGATAGTTTCTCTACCTCGGGTGGTTACAATCTGACGGCGCTTCACCAACCCCGCGGGAGCTTTCCGGAAGGGACTCCGCCAAGGTTGGCGCGCGCTGGACCGTGACGAGGGGGGGGACGTGGACGACGCCGGGGCACATACCTTGGCCGGGATCGCCCTGTTTGAAGGGCTCGACGAAGGTGAACGGGGCCGCATCGAAGGCCGCTGCCATTGGCGCCGGTACCAGGCCCGGCAGACGGTCTTCGACCGGGAAAGCACGAGCCGGGAGGTTTTCTTCGTCGCCCAGGGAACGGTGCGGGTCGTCAATTACACGCTGTCGGGCCGGGAAATCGCCTTCGCCACCCTCGCCGCGGGCGAGTATTTCGGCGAGCTCGCGGCCATCGACGCGCTGCCCCGCACGGCGAGCGTGCAGGCCATCGAGGACTCGCTTCTCGCCTTTCTGCAGGCCAACGTCTTTCTCGACCTGTTGCACCGGCGCGGCGAGATCGCGTTCCGCGTCCTGGAGCGGCTTGTCCGCGTGGTCCGGGAGTCCACCGAGCGCATCATGGACCTGAGCACGCTGGGCGCCATGCAGCGGGTGTACCTGGAAATCCTGCGCCTGGCCGTGCCCGACGCGGCTTCGCCGGACCTATGGATCGTACGCCCGGTTCCCACCGAGCGCGAGATCGCCGGCCGCACGAGCACGGCGCGGGAAACCGTCGCCCGCGCATTGAGCCAACTCCGCCAGGGCGGAATCGTACGCCGCAAGGGACGCAATCTCTATATCCTGGACCGGGCGCGGCTGGAGAAGATCGTCGAGATGCTGGGCCACGGGGGCCGTACCTGAATCAATTTTAGGCTAGGTCCGGCGGGCGGATCCGGAACGAAATCAGTCGCCCGATTCGAGCTTGAATGCGGGGTCCAGGGCGTCCCCACGCACCCCTTCGGTCACCGCTTGAACGCCTGGTCCGAGCCACGTGTCGGGAGCCGGGCCGCGAGCCGGCCCGGGATCGAGACGGCGTCGCACGACGGCGGGCCGGCGGGCCAGGACAAGGTCCGGCGGCTGCTCCGGGCGGCCCTCGCCCTGTCGGCACTCCCCATATCCCCCGCATGGCTCGTCCGCGGCCCAAAACGCCGCCGCATCCGGGTCGGCGGGTCCCGCCGCCGGCGCCAGGGCGACCAATGTCCAGTCGTCGGATGAAGACCCGCCCTCGGCGTTGCCGGCGAGTTGTCCTTCGGCGGCGGCCACGGCGATCGCGGTCCCGTCTTCGCTCCGGCAGATCTGTTCGCCCTTGATGCCGCGCCACAACGCGCAGTCCTGCTGCGCCACCAGCGATATGCCGTGGTCGGTGACGGATTTCTCCGTCGTCAGGTAGGCGATGCCGTCCAAGGCCCACGACGCGAACTTCAGCGGCACGGGTATGGAGCATGCGCCGAGCAGCACGGAACACAGAACAAGCGGCGCGCTCCGTCTCGCCCAACCCCCCTGGATGTATGATTTGGGACATTTCATACGTAATTTTATCCGTATTGTTACTATACGTACCATATCATACCCACCCTACATATGTAATGCCCCATATTCTGTAATACGCTATTTTCAGACGCAGTAAATCCAAGATAGCCTTGCCCTTCGCCGCACGATCAGGGAGTGGCGGCTATTAAGAAAAGCCGGGGCGAGACAACTTCTATTGTTGATATATTTGGTTTTTTTCCTTTCCATGATGATCCTTGGATATAGTCGTCTTAATGGTTGTCTTATTCGAGGATATTAAGGATTTCCTGACCGCCCGCGGTGGGCCCGCGGTAGGCCCCGGCGGTACCGGGGACGGGGGCGGGGCACCGATCCTGTTGACGGGGCGGAGGCGGCGAAGGATGATCGGGGCGGCGGCGGGCGTTTGCACGACGCCGGACACCGTGCAGGGGGGCGAGTCGTGTGTAGAGGCGTTCACAAGGCCTATTTCCTGCGGCTGTTGATCAGGGAAATCCGCGCCGCACTGGGGACGTGGAATTGGAAGGGTAAGGGTAATGTCCTCGAATCCCGGGCGGCCGGCGGCCGGCAACCGGCGGGATGACGCCCTTCCGCGTCCGGCCGCCGCGGCTTCCACGCCGCCGGTCCGGGCACTGAGCGGCGCGCCGCCGTTGCCCTTATCGCCGGCCCAGGCGGCGCTGGCCGGTTGACGATCCCGGGGGAAACCCATGAACGGGCGTACCGTCATTTCGATCGAGCGAGGTGTCTTCGCCCAGGCGGCCAAAGCGGCGCTTGCCGCGCTGGCGGTCGTCGGTGTCGGAGGTTGCGCGGGCGCGCAAGACGTCTTCGGCGACCCCGGGGCGGGCTATGTGGTGGATGCCCGGGAGCGCGTCGCGTCCGCCGAGTGGCCGCGGGCCGAAACGCTCACCGTCGTGTTTTCGGAGTACGCCTTTTCGCCCGGTACGCTGGCCTTCCGCGCCGGCACGCCCTACCGGCTGAGGATCAAGAACGGCGGTGGTTCGACCCATTTCTTCGTCTCCGACGGGTTTTTCAAGGCCATCGCGCCCGGCAGGCTGATCACGCGGTCCGGCGAGACCGCGCAGCCCACCCTCGAATCCATCGCCCTCGCCCCGGGCGAGGTGAAGGACCTTGAGTTCGTCCCGGTCGGGACGGGCGCCTATGAGTTGGAATGCACGGCTCCGCTTCACGCCGCGTTCGGGATGCACGGCACAATCCTCGTCAGGTGAGGGGCGCCGGAAGCCCCTGTTCGATGGACGACATGCCGGATTCGGGAATCCGGGGACGCCCGGGGGAAACGGTCGGGGAGGTGCGCAGGTGGCGGTGATGCCGGGACGGGACGGCGAACGGCCGGGCGCCGGCGGAACCGGGGGCGCGGCGCGCCGTCCCACCGTCCCGCGGGCGGTGGTCTGATGGCGCCCCCCCCGTGGGCGAAGCACGTGGTGGCGGCAACGGCGATCATCGCCTTTGCGGCCCTCGTCGGCGTATCTGCGCCGTGGGTGTTTCCTCCCGTCGGGTGGGTGGAAAACCGGGTCGCGGACATCCGCGTCGCCACCCTGTCGCCGGCCGAGCCCCAGCATCCCGACATCGTCGTCGTCGCCGTCACCGAGGACACCCTGGCGGCGTTGCCCTACCGCTCGCCGCTGGACCGCCGTTTCCTCGCCGGTCTCCTGCGCACGCTGGAGGCCGCCGGCGTGCGCGCCATCGGTCTCGACATCCTTCTCGACCAGCCCACGGAGGCGGCCAAGGACGCCGAACTGCGCGCCGTCCTCAAGTCCCTCGGCGTGCCGGTGGTGGTCGCCTGGGCGGACAGGAATGACAAGCTCACCGAACGGCAGGCGGCCTTTCTGGAGGACTATCTCGAGGGCCTGGAAAAGGGCCTGCCCAATCTGGAGACGGACGCCGGCGACGGCACCGTGCGCTGGATCTTCCCCGGCCGGCGCCGCGCAGACGGCATGGTCCGGGGGCTGGCCGGAGCGTTGGCCGCGGTCCTCGGCGCCCCGGTTCCCGGGACGAGGATCGCGCTCGCCTACCGCAAGGGGCCCGACGCCCAAACACCGGCCTTCCGCGTCTTTCCGGCCCACACGCTCAGGTTCCTCCCCAAGGCGTGGCTGGCCGGCAAGATCGTGGTCATCGGCTCCGATCTGCCCCACAGCGACCGTCACCGCACGCCGTTTGCCGCGGTGTACGGCGAGGACAGGGGCGCGTTGTCGGGGGCATTGATCCACGCCCACGCCTTGGCGCAGTTGCTGGACGGCCGCCGGGTGCCGGGGATGGGGCTGGCGGGAGAAGGGGTCCTGGCGGTGGCGCTCGCGGTCCTCGGCCTGCTGCTCGTCGCCCTCGACATGCCCGTTCCGGCAAAGATCGGCGCCGGCGTCGGCGGCCTGGCGGTGCTGTGGGTGGGTGGCTTCGCCCTTTTCGATTTCGCCGGCGCCTTGATTCCGTTGGTCACGCCGAGCCTCGCCTTCGCTGTCTCCGGGGGCATCGGCAGCGCCTATCTCGGCCGCCGGGAGCGCCAACAGAAGCGGTTCCTCCGCCAGGCGTTCTCGCGCTTCACGTCCCCGGCCGTGGTCGATCTGCTGATCGCCGATCCCTCCCGGCTGACCCTCGGCGGCGAGCGGCGCGAGATCACCTGCCTGTTCACCGACCTTGCCGGTTTCACCGCGCTGATCGAGAAGTCCGAACCGGCAGACGTGCTGCCCTTGCTCAACCGCTATCTGGACGGCATGTGCCGCATCGTCTTCGATCACGACGGCACCATCGACAAGATCGTCGGCGATGCCCTGCACGTCTTCTTCGGCGCGCCGCTGGATCAGCCCGACCACCCGGCCCGCGCCATGGCCTGCGCGCTGGCCCTCGATGCCTTCGCCCAGGCCTTTGCCGCCGAGCGGAAGACAGCCGGCATCGAATTCGGCGAAACCCGGATCGGCCTCAACACCGGCATGGCGGTGCTCGGCAATTTCGGCGGCGAGGCCTTTTTCGACTACACCGCCCACGGCGACACCATGAACACGGCGGCCCGCATGGAAAGCGTGAACAAGCACCTGGGCACCAGGGTGTGCGTCACCGGGGCCACGGCGTCGCGCTGCCCCGATATGCGGTTCCGCCCCGTCGGCGTCCTTGTCCTGAAGGGCAAGAGCAAAGGCGTGGAGGCCTTCGAACCGCTGTCCCCCGAGGCCGCCGCGTCGCCCGCCACGGCCGCCTACCTCGGGGCCTTTGAGTCGATGCGAACCGGGGACCCCGGCGCCGGCGCCGCCTTCGCCGGCTTGTTGAAGGACCATCCCGATGATAGGCTGGCCGCCTTCCATGCAACGCGGCTGGCGGCGGGCGAGGTTGGCGCCACCATCGTTTTCCGGGAGAAATGACCATGCGTCCGGTGCTGGCATCGTTCCTGGCGTTCCTGTGGGGGGCCATGGCCCAGGGGGCCTTTGCCGGCCAGTTGATCGTCATCGACTCGACGGCGCCCGAATTGGTGCCGGGTCAGGTTGTCGATGGCTCCAAGGTGTTCGGCGTCGCCGCCGGGGCCCGCGTCACCCTGATCGCGGAGGACGGCCAGGTGACGACGCTGAAAGGACCGTTCACCGGCCGTCCCGGCGCCGGCCCCGGCGCCCCCGGGGGCTCCGGCCTGATGGGCTCGCTGTCGCGTCTCGTCGGTGGCCCGTCGGCGGTCTCGGGCGCGCTCGCCGTCATGCGCGGCAGCCGGGGCGCCGATCCGGCCGACGCCTGGGCCGTCAACCTGGTGCGTTCGGTCAACGTCTGCGTGCGCGCCGGCGCAACGCCGGTGTTGCGCCGGAAAAAGAGCCGCATGGCCAGAACCCTGACCGTCAAGGTGTTGCCCGACGGCGCCGAGAAATCCGTCGAATGGCCCGCCGGCAGCGACCGCATCGGATGGCCGGAGGGTCTCGCGCTGACAGACGGGGGCCGGTATCTGGCGCGGGTTTCGAGCAGGAAAAGCCTGGCCGGCATGAGCGGAAGAACCACCGAGACGACCCTGGTCGTGCACCTGGTGCCCGGCGGACTGCCGAGCGACGCCCACCGCGCCGCGTGGATGGCGGACAACGGGTGCATCGGCCAGGCCAGGGCGCTGCTTGCCGGCCTGCGCTGAGGCCGGCCCCGGCGGGCGGGTTGTACAAAGAGCCCCTGGGCCGAACGATGCGGGCGAGGAACCTGACCACCAACGACTGGGTCAAGATCGTCGTCTTTCAGGTGGGGGACGAAGGCAAGCCCATGATGATCAAGGCGAAATGATAGGACCCGTCCCAGGGTTCGGGGAAGCGGCGGTTCCCCCGTGGAGCCGCCGTTTTCGTGTGACACCGAAGGTCAAATCGATGGGGTCGTTTTAACTTGAGAAGCCCGCGACCGCGGGCGTTCAGGGAGGACCCGCGCCTCGCCTGTGATCCCCATCACTGAGCCCCGGATTGTGTTGGTCTAACGTTCCACCCAACATCGACCCGAATAGGGGATGGAAACCATGTGGCAGCAGACAGTGCGAATCACGATCGCCGGTGTGATGGTGTGGACCGTGAGCGTGTTGGCGTTCGCGGTGGCCGGATAGGGGGCCGCGTAACCCCCCCCGGTCCGCCTTCACGGGCGGGCGTCCTCTTGGGGCCGTGGCGGCGCGAAATCCGCCCC
>Ga0209997_10000195_pt1 | contig 18710 bp, 18 predicted proteins | sample CR04metaG_FD_182079 | JGI IMG/M metagenome (GOLD analysis project Ga0209997, IMG submission 182079) | Deep subsurface microbial communities from Mariana Trench to uncover new lineages of life (NeLLi) - CR04 metaG (SPAdes) (version 2) | ecosystem: Environmental > Aquatic > Marine > Ocean trench...
TGACGGCCCAATTGGCGACGAAATTCTCGCGAGTCTGGAACCGCACGGACTCATCGGTCTTGCTTTCTATGATGCCGGCGCGAGAAGTATGTACAACACGAAGCATCCCATTCACACGCCTGCCGATATGGAAGGGATGAAAATTCGTGTCATGAACTCAGATATTTTCGTCGACATGATCGCAGCGCTGGGCGGCAATGCCACGCCGATGGGATTCGGGCAAGTCTTTGAATCACTGGCGCTGGGTACGATCGACGGCGCTGAAAATAACTGGCCCTCGTTTGAATATTCCAGGCATTTTGAAGTGGCACCATTCTATAGCGTCACTCAGCATGTCATGGTGCCCGAGGGTCTGGTCATGTCCCGCTACCGTTGGGAGCAATTGTCTGACGAGGACCAGCAACTTATTCGCAAGGCTGCGAAGGACTCGGTACCCGTGATGCGACGACTATGGGACGCACGAGTGGAGGCATCTCGTGAAGCCATAATTGCTGCCGGCGTCAATATCGTCGATGACATCGACAAGCAGCCCTTCATTGATGCAATGGCGCCACTGTACGAGAAATATTTGCAGGATCCGGCGCTACGAAATCTGGTGGAGAGAATTCGTGCCGTCCAATAGCCAGGGAATCGATCGTGCCGCTGAAAGACTTGCCAATACCGTTTCGAAGATTGCGGCGGCAGGGCTGGTATTGATGACCCTTGTCATCGCCTGGCAGGTATTCGGCCGTTACGTTTTGAACGACAGCCCGGCATGGTCTGAGTCGGCCGCGCTGGTCATCATGTTGTATTTCGTATTGCTGGGGGCGGCCGTTGGTGTTTACGAACAGTTTCACCTCGGCCTCAGGCTGTTTGTGTCAAGGCTGCCGGCCGGATGGAAGCGACCGGTATTCGTGATAGCTCAACTCCTGGTCATGACTTTTGGTGCAGCAATGGCCTGGAACGGAATGCGACTCATTGATTACACGAGTTCACACATTATCCCGACACTCGGCATATCGCGATCGGTGGCCTATTGGCCGTTCGTTATGTGCGGTGGATTGATCGTCTTGTTTGCACTCGTTCGGTGCGCTGTTGTGGTTCGCGACAAAGGAGCGACTGACCCATGGAACTAGCGGTACTGTTTGGGACCTTTGTAATCTTGCTGGTTATCGGCGTCCCCGTTGCGTTCTGTCTCGGCCTGGCGTCGTTGGCAACGCTCTTGTATCTCGATATTCCAATGGTCGTTGCGTTCCAACGCATGGCCGCGGGCATCGATGTGTTTGCCTTGCTCGCGATTCCGTTTTTCATCTATGCCGGCGAGCTGATGAACCAATCGGGAATTGCCGTAAAACTGGTACGCCTCGCGGAATCACTGCTGGGACGATTGAAGGGCGGGCTAGGACATGTCAGCGTCTTTTCCTGCATGCTGTTCGGTGCCGTGTCCGGGTCTGCCGTCGCCAGTGTCTCGGCGATGGGTTCAGCACTGATACCGATCATGCGCGAGAAAGGTTATGACGACGACTTCGCGGTTAACGTCACCGCGACTGCGTCAACCACCGGGCTGCTGATTCCGCCGTCGCACAACATGATCATCTACTCGATGGCTGCCGGCGGTGGCGTCTCGATCATATCGCTGTTTCTCGCCGGCATTGTGCCAGGCATCTTGCTGGGTCTTGCACTCATGGTGGTCACGTACCTGATTGCTGCCAAGCGCGGCTATCCGCGTGGTGAATTTCCGGGCTGGCGACTGGTCGGTATGGCGTTCATTACGGCGTTACCCGGCCTCCTGTCAGCCGTCATAATTGTCGGCGGAATATTGTCGGGCGTCTTTACCGCGACCGAGTCATCGGCGATCTCCGTCGTCTACACGGTCTTCATCGCGGTGTTCGTATATCGCAGTCTCGATTGGCCGGCGTTCGTGACTGCCACACGTAATGCCGTCAAAACGACCGCGATCGTGATGTTGATCATTGCCTCCGCATCGGCGTTCGGTTGGTTGATGGCCGTCGCGGAAGTACCGCTGCGCATGTCCGAGGCTTTGCTGAGCATCAGTGATAATCCGCTGGTACTGATGCTGTTGATCAACCTGATGTTGTTAGCGCTAGGCACGTTCATGGACATGTCGCCGCTGATTATCATAACGACGCCGATTTTCCTGCCCGTCGTTACTGCGCTCGGCATGGACCCGGTGCAGTTTGGCGTGGTCCTGATACTGAACCTGGGTATTGGTCTGGTGACACCGCCGGTCGGGTCGGTGCTGTTCGTTGGTTGTGCCGTTGCCGGCATCCCGATCGAAAAAAGCGTGCGGTCCATTTGGCCGTTCTACCTGGCGATGATTGGCGTGCTGTTGCTGATCACCGCATTCCCGTCAATCTCGCTGACCTTGCCAGGGCTGTTTGAATAATGGCGAAGTTGACGCTCGACACTGCCCTGCAAACGGTGCCAGTCATACCCGTCATTGTGCTCGATCGTGCCACCGATGCCGTGCCCGTGGCCGAGGCCCTTATCGCGGGTGGTATTCCTGTCTTCGAGATAACACTGCGAACGGAGGCAGCCCTGTCGGCGATCGGGGAAATTGCGAAACGGTTTCCAGATGCCCTGACAGGCGCGGGCACGGTTCTGAGCAAGTCGCAAGCCACACAGGCGATCGATGCCGGTGCACAGTTTATTGTGTCGCCGGGCTGGGACGACGATGTCGTCGACACCGCGATAGCGGCCGAGATTCCTATAGTGCCGGGCGTTGTAACGCCCAGCGAAGTGCAACGCGCACGACGCCATGGGCTACGTTTGCTGAAGTTCTTTCCGGCGAGTTTGGCCGGGGGCGTGCCGATGCTGAAGGCGTTATCAGCCGTATATTCGGACGTCAGGTTCGTGCCAACGGGCGGAGTGAACGCGAAAAATCTCACCGACTATTTGTCTGTGCCCAATGTTGTGGCGTGTGGTGGAAGCTGGTTGACACCGGCCGGGCCAATTGCCGAAGGCCGGTTTGCCGAAATTACGCGGCTCGCGAAAGAAGCGCGGCAGATCGCAGATGATGTCGGCTAAATCATCCAGAATCTGATGAGCAAGGTTCTTCTGACGACCACCAGTTACCAGGACACGCCTGGCGCGCACCATGCGTTGCTTGAAAGCAGCGGTTTCGAGGTCGTGCGCGCCCGCGGCCCGTTGACCGAGCAGGAATTGCTCGAGTTGATCAGTGCAGACGGCCCGTTCGACGGATTCCTGCACGGCGACGATCACATCACGGCGCAGGTGATTGACGCTGCTCTGCCCAAGCTGAGGGTTCTGGCCAAGTACGGCATCGGTCTGGATGCGATCGACGTAGCCCATGCCACTGAGAAAAATCTGCCCGTGCTTTATACCCCTGGGGTCAACCACACGACGGTAGCGGAACACGCCATCGGGCTCATGATTGCGCTGTCTAAACACTTCTGGCCGCACATGCGCGCCGTCAAAACCGGCGAGTGGAAGCGCATAACCGGCAACGAATTGATGGGGAAAAGTTTGGCCGTCCTGGGCATGGGACGCATCGGCAAGGAATTGATTATCCGGGCGCGGGTGTTTGGCATGGACTGCGTTGCTTATGACCCGTTTTGGGATGAAGCGTTTGCCACGGAACACGGGGTTACGCGTTGCGACACTGCGATGGATGCGATGCAGGATGCCGACGTCATCTCGCTGCACCTGCCACTGACCGACGAGAGCCGAAACCTGTTGAACAAGGACAGCCTTGCCAATTTGAAACAAGGTGCCCTGGTTATCAACACGGCCCGCGGCGGGCTGGTTGTGGAAGAGGACATGGCCGAGGCATGCCGCAGCGGCCACCTCGGCGGCTACGGCGGTGACGTGCTTTGTACGGAGCCCATGCAGCCTGGCCATCCGTTCCAGGACATAGACAACATCATCATCACGCCGCACATCGGAAGCAGGACGTTCGAGTCGGTGGAACGCCAGGCCATGCGTGCTACCACCAACCTGATCGAGTACCTGACCGGTGGCAGCGACTACATCCAGGCCAACGAGACAAAGGCGTCATGAGCAAAGAAGCAAGCTCCGATATCGGCTTGATCGGCCTTGCGGTCATGGGCCAGAACCTGGTTCTCAACATGGCCGACCACGGCTATCACGTGTCGGTGTACAACCGCACCACCACCAGGATGACCGCCTTTGTCGACCGTGTGCAGAATGAGGAACCCTGTAGCGAGCGGGTGCACGGTTATGAGAGCCTCGAGGAATTCGTGGCCTCCATCAAACGGCCACGCAAAGTGATCTTGCTGGTTAAGGCCGGACGCGGCACCGACGCGGCCATCGACAGCCTGCTCCCGCACATGGAAGAGGGCGATATCGTCATCGATGGCGGCAACGCGCACTGGATGGACACGATCCGCCGCGAAAAGGACATCCGGGCCCGAGGGCTGCATTTCATGGGCAGTGGTGTCAGCGGCGGCGAACTGGGTGCACGTTTCGGTCCTGCCCTGATGCCGGGTGGCTCGGACGAGGCCTGGACGTCGTTGCAGCCGATCTGGGAGGCCATTGCCGCCAAGGTCGATCCCGATACGGGCAAGCCTTACGAGGATTACGCGGCGGGCAAACCGATTACGGAAGGCACGCCGTGCACCGCGTACCTGGGTCCCGACGGGGCCGGGCATTACGTGAAGATGGTGCACAACGGCATCGAATACGTCGACATGCAGCTGATCTGCGAGTCCTACTTCCTCATGAAGGAATTGCTCAGCATGCAGCCCGATGAAATCGCTGCAGTTTTCCATGACTGGAACCAGGGCGTGCTCGATTCCTACCTGATTGAAATCACCGCGGATATTCTCGCCCAGCGCGACCCGCGCGATGCCAGCCGTTTCCTCGTGGACCAGGTGCTGGATACTGCAGGCCAGAAAGGCACGGGCAAGTGGACCAGCATCAGTACCCTGGATCTCGGCATTCCCGCCAATGCGATGGCGGAGGCCGTCTTTGCCCGTTTCCTGTCTGCCCTAAAGGTGGAGCGGGTAGCTGCAAGCCAGGTGCTCAAGGGTCCCGGAGTCGAGTTCAGCGGCGACCAGCAGGAGTTCATCGATCTGATTCGGCAGGCACTATACAGCAGCAAGATCTGTGCCTACGCGCAGGGATTCTCGCTGATGACCGAAGCTCAGCAGGAATTTAACTGGCAGCTCGACTTCGGCACGATCGCCAAGGTATGGCGCGGCGGCTGCATCATTCGTGCCCGCTTCCTGCAGAAGATCACCGACGCTTACGACAACGATCCCGAACTGGCCAACCTGATGCTGGATCCCTATTTCAGGGATGCCTTGCACGACGGCCAGTCAGCCTGGCGCAAGGTCGTGGCGGCTGCCGCCGAAAGCGGCATTGCAGTCCCCGCTTTCATGTCGGCACTGGCTTATTTTGACGGTTATCGCAGCGCCGTGCTGCCCGCCAACCTGTTACAGGCGCAACGCGACTATTTTGGAGCACACACCTACGAGCGCACCGACGAGGAGCGTGGCCGCTTCTTTCACGTTGACTGGCCGGTGGATGGCCGTCCGGAAATCGAGGTCTAGGAATGCTCATGGACGTCGAGTTCATCATGCCCTTGGACGTGCACAAGCAGATTGTGCAGGCGGCCTTTGAAAAACGCGGATTCACCGAAAAAGAATCCTCGCAGGCTGCGGATTTTTCCGAGCAGGCCAGCTGGCATGGGATCAAAACCCACAACGCCCTGAAGGCCTTGCATCTTGACCACCTGTTCGGTTCGGTCGTGGGCGGTTGCGTTCCCGGCGCTGAGGTCGAAGTGTTGTCTACATCCTTTGATGCCGTGCAGGCATGGAACGGCCACAAAAAGCTGGGCCAGGCCCTGGCCTATGACGCGATGGACGCGTGTATGGAGATGGCCGACCGGCACGGTTCGGGCATCGTCATGATAGACGAGGCGTTCCACTATCTGTGGGGTGGCGGATACGTCATTGATGTCGCAAAGAAGGGCTACATTGCGTACACGCAATGCACCGCGGCGCTCGCTGAGGTCGTTCCATTCATGGGCAAGTTCCCGACACTCGGTACCAATCCCCATTCCTGGGCGTTCCCGACGCAGGATTTGCTGGGCTACCCCATTTGTGTTGATTGGGCCACGAGCACTGTGGCCATGGGTCGCGTGCAACAGATTCTGCGTGAGGGTGGGAAACTTCCTCCTGCGACAGCCGTGGACAAAGAGGGTAATGAAACCCGCAACCCGGCCGATGTTGCCTCGTTATTACCGTTCGGCGCCCACAAGGGGTATGGGCTCGGCTTGATCAATGAGCTAGTTGGCGCTTACGGAGGTGGCGGATTGCCCACGCTTCGAAATCGCCCGGCCAAGGCTCCCGAGGGTGCCAAGCTGTCCTGCAATTTCTTTTTCCAGGTAATTCATCCTGACGCCCTTGCTGTAGGCTTCGAAGGTAACCGTAGTCAAAAACAAAACGTCCAGCGGGTCATCGAAGACGTGTTGGGTCACGGTAATGAAAATTGCCTGCTTCCCGGCCAGATCGAAGCGAACAACGCGAGGCGCAGCGAGGCTGCAGGTGGACTGTTGTTTACACGTGCCGAACTCGACGCTTTTTCGGAGGTCGCTGTCGAGGCTGGCGTGACCTTCGATCCCGACTCATTACAGCCATTTGACGAATAAGGACGCAAGCATGTCCCTGAACATCAAGTCTGCAGATCAATGTGCGTTCGACCAGGTGAGTCTCGGCGAATGCATGATCCGCCTGTCACCACCCGGCCATGGCCGGGTGGAATTCGCCAAGCACCTGGAAGTCTGGGTTGGCGGCGGCGAGTATAACGTCGCGTATGCGCTGTCCCGGTTGGGCCTGCGCACTGGCTGGGTCGGCGGGCTGGTCGACAATCCCCTCGGTGCCCTGGTCGCCAATCATGCCCGCGCTGGCGGCATCAACCTCGACTATGTCGTGAACAAGCCTTACGACGGCGTCGGCAAAGAGGCACGCATCGGGCTGAACTTCACCGAAGTAGGGACCGGCGTTCGCTCGTCAGTCACACTGTATGACCGCGGCCATTCGGCGACGATGAACATGCAGGCAGGGGATGTGGATTTCGCGGACCTGTTCGGCAACCGGGGTGTGCGCTGGTTTCACACGGGCGGTATTTTCACCTGTCTGAGCAGCGGTACGCGGGACGTTGTCGCCGAAGCGCTGAAGGCCGCCAACGACGCCGGCACCATTGTCAGCTACGACCTTAATTTTCGCTCCAAGCTATGGTCCAGCGAAGACGCCATCGCCACCACGCGCCCGCTGGTACAATACATCGACTGCCTGATTGGCAACGAAGAAGATTTCCAGAAAGTGCTGGGCTATGAGGTCGAGGGCGCCGGGGACCTGGATGACCTGCCCATCGAGTCCTACAAGAAAATGGTCCGCCGGGTGGCCGCCGACTACCCCAATCTCAAGGTCATCGGCACGACGCTGCGCGAGGTCAAGAGCGGGCTGCTCAATAACTGGTCGGCCATCCTGTATTGGGCTGAAGACGATACCTTTTACAAGGGGCCTGATTTTCAAAACCTGGAAATCGAAGACCGCGTCGGTGGCGGCGACGGTTTTGCGAGCGGATTCTGTTACTCATTTTTGACCGGGGCCGACCCGCAAGAAGCCGTAAACGTCGGCACTGCTCACGGGGCCCTGTTGCAAAGCACCCGCGGGGACACATCGGAGATCACGCGCGAGGAATTAATGCACGTTGCTGGAGGAGGATCCGCCAGGATTAATCGCTGATGAAACGACGTAACTTCTTGAAGTCAACGTTAACGCTGGGCGGTGTCGCGGCCGCGTCTGCAGGGTTGGCTTCAGCCGCGAATTCGGGCCTGAAGGCCCTCCCACAAGAGGCGCAAGGTGATGCTTTCTGTGCGGCTATCGATCCGCTGGAAAGTCTCGCGAAACTCGGCGAGATTCAGGCGAAGTCCTCGGATCAGATTGGTCACTCATATTGGGGCATTCAGGCCGGAGCCTTTGACGAACAAACGCTCGAAAAGGCCAAAGCGATTGGCGTCCATTGGACGCGGGTGCTTGCCGGTTGGGCGTCAGTAGAGAGAGAAAAAGGTCAGTTCGATTGGTCGAGGCTGGATACGGCGATCGATGCATTGTTGAGATTCAGTATCACTCCATTTGTGACGCTGACGAATGGCAATGCAATCTACACGGGCATCGGTCGTTACGATGACCCGAAACTGGCGGCGATTTACGGAGACAGTCCGGCGCCTCCGGTGGAGCCCGAGGCCGTAGCGGCCTGGTTGGTGTTCGTCAGTGCAGCGATCGATCGTTACAAGGACCGGATACAGTACTGGGAGATATGGAATGAGCCCAATCACCGCAAGTACTGGGGCGCACCGCCGAATGCAGAAGATTACGGCAACCTTGTGCGCGTCACTGTCGAAAGGATTCGATCGCTTCATCCCGACGCGAAAATTATCGCTGGATCAACGGCTGGCATCAGACCGGATTTTACCGACGAGTTCCTGAGTCGATGCGATCCGAAAATGATCGATATCGTGAGCTTTCACAATTATGGCAACAGGCCCGAAGAACGCGTTTATCGAATGACAGAGTTCAGGAGGGTGCTGGATAAGCACAATCCGCGGCTCGAGGTTTGGCAGGGCGAGTGCGGTATCGCTTCCCAGAGCCGAACGACCGGTTACCGCGCTACCGGTCCGTGGGGACTGACGATCCAGGCGAAGTGGTTGCTTCGCCAGAGTTTTGTCGACACGTATTACTGTGGCGCAACGCTCAGCAACTACTTCAAGCTGTTTTCCGACGGGGAACTTGATCCGGAACCAATTGAGCGAGAGCTGAGCGATCTCGATAAAGTGTTTGGTGCCCGGGAGAGGAACGGCAGTCGGATGCACGCGCGCGGGGTGAACGAAAAGTGCATTTTGTTCGCCAAGGACAGCAGCCCGAAACCCGCGTATTTCGCGTATCAGAATCTGTGCGCCGTAATGGATTCTCGTTACAAGAAAGACGAGTCCGAGTTCCAGTTTCGGATTAAAGATCCCGGCTCATTCTTCGGTATTGGTGAGCACGAAGACGCGTTCCCGTCAGTGCCACTGCTTGCCACATTCCGATCGACTGATGCAGTGCTGCTGGCATTTTGGCTACCTTGGATCCCGCAGGAGACGATCGCGGAGTTCGCAACCGTCTCTTTGGATGTACGATCCGAATTCAATGATCCGGTATTGTTGGATCTGCTGGCTGGCAATGTCTACGTATTGGAAGATTTTCAAAGTTCTGGTGGCAAGTCCCGATTCGGCAGTTTGCCGCTTGCAGATTATCCACTGCTGATTTCGGAACGCAGCGAAGTTGTCCTGTTGCCGACCTGAAGACGATATTAATTAGAAATTACTTGGAGCAATGAAAATGGAGTTCTTGTATACCGCAGATCGCAATCGCTATCGTCGTATGACGACCAGCGAGTTGCGTGAGTCCTATTTGATCGACGGCATGTTTGTGCCTGGAGAGGTGACACTCTGTTACACGGATGTTGACCGTGCCATCGTTGGTTCAGCAGTGCCGCTGAAAAAGCCGCTTACTTTGCCCGTTCACAAGGAGCTCGCAGCTGATTTCTTCGCGCAACGTCGGGAAATCGGCGTCATCAATATCGGCGGTTCAGGAAAGATAAGTGTCGACGGCGAATCTTTCGATGTCGATAACCGGGACAGCCTGTACATTGGTCGCGGTAGCAAAGACGTTGAATTCATTAGTAATTCTGAGGACAACCCCGCGCAGTTCTACATTCTCAGCTATCCCGCACACACCGACTATCCGACAAAGCTGGTCAAACAAGCGGATGCTAAACGTCTGGATCTTGGTTCTCGCGAGGAAAGCAACAAGCGTGTCATTCGTCAGTCAATCAGGCCGGGGATTGTAGATACCTGTCAGATTGTCATGGGATTTACGCAGCTCGCGCCCGGCAGCATCTGGAATACGATGCCACCGCACACGCATCGCCGTCGTTCAGAAATTTACATGTATTTCGACCTGGATGAGACCGCTAACGTATTTCATCTCATGGGAGAACCGGATGAAACGCGATCATTGGTTGTGAGAAACGGCGAGGCGGTTGTATCGCCGAGCTGGTCCATGCACTCAGGTGCGGGCACGCGAAACTACACGTTCATATGGGGCATGGGTGGCGAGAACCAGGAGTTTGACGACATGGACCACATCGATATGGAAACGCTCCGATAGTGGGTACGACTGATCTCTTCGGTCTTGAGAACAAGGTTGCCGTCGTCACCGGCGCCAGTCGTGGTCTCGGTCGCGCGATGGCACTCGGCCTGGCAGGCGCCGGGGCCGATATTATCGCGATCGCGTCAACGAGTGAAAACGCGGCGGAAACAGTGGCGGAGGTTGAATCCCTGGGCCGCCGTGCGGTCGCGATCGGATGTCGCCAGGACGACCCGGAAGAAGTGCGGCGGGCTGTTAGTGAGAGCATTGATGCATTCGGTCAGGTCGACATCCTGGTGAATAACGCGGGAATTATCAGGCGTTCGCCAGCAGAAGATTACAGCGATGAGGACTGGTCGGCGGTAATCGACACGAATCTAAACGGCGTTTTCCAGTTCTGCCGTGGTATCGGCAAGCATATGCTGAATCGGGGGCAAGGCAAGATCATCAATATCGCGTCACTGCTCAGCTTTTCTGGCGGCATAAGAGTTCCGGCTTACTCGGCGAGTAAAGGCGGCGTAATGCAACTGACCAAAGCTCTGGCGAACGAATGGGCGAACAAGGGCATTCAGGTCAATGCGATCGCGCCCGGGTACTTCGCCACCGACAATACCGAGGCGCTTCGCGCCGATGCCACGCGAAACAAGGAAATTCTCGCGCGAATTCCGACCGGACGATGGGGCGAGGCAGAAGACATGCAGGGCGCCATCATCTTTTTGGCATCCAAAGCATCCGACTATGTAACCGGGCATATCCTGACCGTCGATGGCGGTTGGATGGCGCGCTAGTTTCGTCCAATGCAGATTTCACCAGCACAAATTCTGATCATATCGGCTGGTCTCGGTCTCGCCGGTGTAGTTTTCGCGCAATCAAACATAGACGAGCTCATCCAACAAACCGATATCGAGGCAGGCGATGTCGCCTTGAAAGATCTGCCGGGCTGGCACGCACCGAAGAAAATTATCGTGCGGGATATCGGTTTGTCACAACGCGAAATTCAAGCGCTGATGCCGGGCGTCGAGGTGGTCGGTGTTTCATCTGAGGCGGAGGCTGTCGCGAATGCGAAAGGCGCAGACGCGATCATAGGCTGGTGTTCTGAAAGAGTGATTGCGGCGGCCGAAGACGCAATCTGGGTGCAAATTAGAGGCGCGGGCGCCGAGCGATGCGTTACGGCAGACAGGATCGCGAACGGATCCATCGTGCTGACCAACATGCAAAAAATGTCCTCGCCGGTCATCGCAGAACACGTGATTGCGTTGACTCTGAGCCTGGCGCGGAGAATTCCGCAATTCGCCAAGACTATGCCGAGCGGCGAGTGGCGCCGGACGGCCGAGATTACCGACGGCATGCAGTCTATAGCAGGCAAAACAATGCTCGTGGTCGGATTGGGTGGCATTGGTACGGAGGTTGCGCGTCGGGCTGCGGCACTCGATATGCGGGTGATAGGCACCCGCCGAAGTTCGCGCGAGGGCCCGGATTTCGTCGACTACGTCGGCTTGTCGAACGAGCTCTTTGAGTTGGCTGCTGAGGCAGACTTTATTGTGGACACTCTGCCATTGACGGCGGAGACGGCTGGGCTTCTTGACGAGGAATTCTTCAGTGCCGCAAAACGTGGCGCGTTTTTCGTTAACGTGGGCCGTGGTCGTACGGTCGTCACGGACGACCTCGTCGCCGCGCTGAACAGTGGCCAGATTGCGGGAGCCGGATTGGATGTGACGGAGCCCGAACCGCTGCCGGCGGATCATCCGCTATGGCAAATGGATAACGTCATTATTACTCCGCATGTTGGGGGGCGCGGCGGAAACCGGGTCCGACACGCCATCCTGCTAAAGGAGAATCTGAGGCGTTTCGCGGCTGGTGATGCGTTGTTGAATGTCGTGGATCCGAAACTCGGCTATTAATGCGAACAACTAATTCAATATTCTAATTGCGAGTAATCGTTATGAAATTAACCTGTAGGACTATTGGACTGATATTTCCAGCTCTTTTTTTCGCCGGCTGTGGTGAAGGCCAGCCCGTTGGCGAAGAAGATGCTGTCGTTGAGGAGAAAGAGGTCATAGCCCAGGAGCCAATGGCGTTCGGCCGCTTCGTACCGGAACGGGAAGATGATTTCGCCTGGGAAAACGACAAGGTCGCATTCAGGGTTTACGGCCCGAACTCAAAGGGTGTGGGGCCCGTAAGCGGTGTAGACGCCTGGTTCAAGAAAGTCGATTATCCCATCGTCGATAAATGGTACGCCGAGAGCCTTGCTGGCAAGAGCTACCACAAAGATCATGGCGAAGGTCATGACATCTATCACGTAGGTTCGAGTCGGGGTGTTGGTGGCACGGCCGTCTGGGTTGACGGCGTCGCCTATCCGGCAGCGATGTTCAAGCACTACGAAGTGCTCAGAAGTGGCGAAGATGTCGTCGAATTCACATTGCAATATGAATGGGATACGCCTTTAGGCGCAGTGGCCGAGAGCAAGACGATTTCACTTGCACTGGGAAGCCAGTTGTATCAGGTGGATTCAGTATTCACTCTGGACGGCGAGCTTGCTTCTCTGCCGATCGCGATCGGGTTAAGCACTCACAATGAGGCTGCCGAGGTATTTAGCAGCCGCGAGAACGGCAGAATTTCGACCTGGGAAATTATGGACAGCAATGGCGTAGGTACGGGCGTTCTGATGGCGTCCGAGCGCACCCAGGAGATTATTCACGCGCCCAGTGAGGAGAAAGATGCCAGCCACATCTGGTTGATCACGAGCTCCGATGATGACGGCGAACTGAATTTCAGTGCGGGATTCGCGTGGCAGGCTGCCGGGGAGATCGGCTCGATCGATCGATGGAATGCGTATCTCGATTCTGCGGCGAGCCAATAACAATGTACGTCAAAATTGCGGACGTCGAGGAATCTGATCTCGGCGAAGGCGTGTCGAGAAAAATTCTGGCCTCAGGCGGGGACATGATGACCGTGCAATTCACGTTCGAGAAAGGCGCTGTTGGAACGCCGCACACGCATGTGCACGAGCAGGTTGGGTACGTGTTGCAGGGTCGTTTTGAACTGACGCTGGGCGATGAAAAGACCATCATCGAGGCCGGTGATACGTACTATGTGCCGTCAAATACCGTGCACGGTGTCGTTGCTTTGGAAGACGGAGTTTTGCTCGATGTTTTCACGCCGCAGCGCCAGGATTTCCTCGAATAAGCTGATTGCAACATGCGTCTTGATTATTCCGAGATCGAACCCGTACTGAAGAGCATCTTGTTGCAGCATGGATTCAGTGCTGAAAGAGCCGGCTTATGTGCCCAAATGATTACCGAAACCAGTCTTGATGGTGTCTACTCCCATGGCGTGAATCGCTTTCCTATGTTCATCGAGTCCGTGCAGAATGGCATCGTCAAACCAGGCAATGAGCCTACGAAGCTCAAGTCCATTAACAATTTCGAGAACTGGGATGGCAACCTCGGACCCGGCAACCTGAACGCCTGGTTTTGCATGGAGAGGGCAATTCATCTGGCCAGAAAATACGGAATGGCCGTGTTGTCCCTGCGTAATACGAATCACTGGATGCGCGGTGGCACTTACGGATTGCAGGCGGCAGGCGAAAACTGTATTGGCATTTGCATGACAAATACCAAGCCGAATATGCCCGCCTGGGGTGGCCGGGAGGCGAATGTCGGTAACAATCCGATTGTTATTGCGATACCCCATCAGCCCTATCCCATTCTCTTGGACATGGCGATGTCCCAGTTTTCTTTTGGAAAGATGGAAGTTCTCGAGCAACTCGGAGAAAAACTTCCATGTGTGGGTGGCTTCGATAAGGACTTGCAGCTGACCGATGATCCTGGAGCAATTCTGGAATCCGGATTGGCGCTGCCCATGGGAAACTGGAAAGGCTCAGGTTTGGCCATGTTAATCGACTTGCTCGTATCGATTCTGTCAGGCGGTTCAACGACGCGGGAAATCGGGAAGAACGATGAAGAGTACGGGCTGTCGCAACTCTTTATCGCCTTCGATCTCGATCAATTGTCCGATAAGGAGAACAGCGCCAGAGCCATACAGGACGTAACCGACTCATTGCTCGAGAGTACGGCAATCGAGGCGGGCGGCCAGGTGTTTTATCCAGGCCAACAAACCTGGATGAGAAGAAAGGAAAATCGAAAAAAAGGCATCCCGATAGACCCGGATACCTGGGAGAGAATCATTGCACTTAGCACGGAGTAAGAAAATGCACCGGGCGTTGATAACACTTTTTGGCGGAATGACTGCCCTTTTGTTGCTGGCTGGCTGTTCAGAAAAGGGCACGGATACTGAACATTCGGCAACAGACACACCCGCGGCAGTTTCGTTTGCCACGGACGGTCATTTAAAAATGCTTTACGACAACCGCATGCATCCTGCGGCGATCGAATACGAAGGCAAGATCTATATCGCCTGGCGCGGCGTCAACGGCTGGCCGCAAATGCGGACTTATGATCTGGAAAGCCGCATGTTTTCAGAACGAGTGAATATTCTTGACGGTCTCGAGGACGTATTTGATCTCGATAAATACACGCGGGACCAGCATTACAATCCGGTCATCTGGATGAGTATTGACGGTCATTTTCAACTCATCGCTGGCTGCCACGGCAATCGTCCAGGCAATTATAACGATTGCGACAAGATGAAAACCAAAGTGACCGGAGATATTTATGGCGGCTGGGAAAAAGTCGAAAGCACGATTAATATTTCTGTTAACTATCCCAAAGTTTACCGAATTTATGGCGATCAGACCCTGATGCATTTCAGGAACACCGGGCATCTTGGCTCGTGGACCTATCGTCTTTCACCGGACGGCGAACAGGGTTGGCACGGTCCTGAACAGGATGTTGTCGACATGAGCCTCGCCGCTGATCCGGCCGTTTCCTGCCTCGATTTCCATGCCGGGTCCTACCATGGCATTCGCATCAGCAAAGATGGCAAGACCCTGCACGATGCTTTCATCGGCACACAGCAGGACTTTCGGGACACCGATTGTGAGGCGCCCGCCAATAAGCACTATGGAGAGCTGGGAGACGACAGGCGGTACAACCTTTACTACGTCAAAGTCGATTTGCGGACAGGGCAAGTCTATAACTATGCCGGCAAGGAACTTACCGCGCCTGTTTCGCGCGGGGTGGCAAACACGGATGCGCTGATTTACGACACTGATGAGCGGATTTTCGCGGTCGTCCCATCGATTCACCTGGATGAAAACGATCAGCCTTATTTCCTCGGCGAAGTGTCAGACGAGACACCGTTTCGTGGCTGGTTTACGTTTGTTTATTACGAGGATGGGGAGTGGAAGAAAACTAAGGTCGCCCGGACATCGCATTACTTTAATGCCGCCATGCTGGACCGAAACCGAGATGGTGACTTCCGGGCCTTGCTGATCGTCGGCGACGGCGAAGCGAAAAAGGATAACCGTCACGAGGACATCCGGAATCTGAACCGATACGGCTGGGGCGATCGGGTCGAGGAATGGATTTCCAAAGACGGCGGCGCGACCTGGAAATTGAGCCGGGATATTACGCCTGTAGAAGGCTACCGTTATCAAAACATCAAACGTGTTTCCACCGGCATTGGTGAAAGCTCCAATGAAATCTTTCTATTCTATGGCTGGCAACCTGACGCCAAGCCGGGCGAAGCCGTAGCTTTTCTGTGGGACGACCGATAAGAAACACTGAGGAGAAATCGATATGTCAAAAGAAGAATCAGGCACGTCGCGGCGTGAATTCCTGAAACGCTCTGCAATGACCGCCGCCGGAATCACTGTCGGCATCAGTGCGATGAACGCCCCGGTTCTCGCGCGAACGCCGGGCGCCAACGATAAAATTCGCGTCGGCTTCATCGGACTCGGCAACCGCGGCACGCAACTGATGGAACGGTTCATGGCCAACCCGGATGTGGAGGTCGCCGCGCTGTGCGATGTCTACGAGCCCTATACCCTGCGGGATCGCTCCATGGTCGATGCCCGATGGCTGGAAATCGGCAAGGTCCCGACGATGGGGGAGAACTTTGTCAGTCAGCCGAAACGGTACAATGATTTTCGCAATCTCCTCGAGCAGAAAGACATCGACGCTGTCTGCATCGCCACGCCCGATCATTGGCATGCCGTCCAGACGATTGCGGCACTCGACGCGGGCAAGGATGTCTATATTGAAAAACCGCTGACCATCACAATCCACGAAGGCCGACAGATGGTGTCGGCCGCGGCAAAAACCGATCGGGTCGTCGCCGTTGGCCTGAATCGCCGTGGCTCCTCCATCTACCAGGAACTGGCCGGCCTGGTTCAGGGGGGCATGATCGGTAAGGTGCGAACTGCCAGGGCCTACCGAATTAGCAACATGTATCCCGACGGCATCGGTACTCTCGAACCCGAAGCGCCGCCGGCCGGATTTGACTGGGACATGTGGCTGGGCCCGCGTGCCTACCGGCCCTATCAATACAATATTGCGCCGTATTATTTTCGATGGTGGCAGGATTACTCATCACAGATGGGCAATTGGGGTGTCCATTACCTGGACGTGATCCGCTGGATGACGGGGGAAAAGGCACCGGTTGCCATCACCGCCCATGGCAGCAAATTGATGAAGGACGACAAAACCATCCCCGATACTATGGAAGTGACTTTCGAGTTTGCCGGCGGAATGATGGCCCAATTTCATATTTACGAGGCCTGCGGTGCCGCGGGCATCAATGGCGGTGAGGTGGAGCTTGGTGGCACGCATGGCAACCTGGTTAGCAGTCAGAACGGCTACCGGATCTCGCCGGCTAAACCGGGACAGTTTCAGACCTGGAAGCAGCTGGTGGAACCGGAAGAACGAGAACTCGAGAGCAACGACCAGCATGGTGATCTTGGTATCCGAGAGGACTCCACCGCCAACCTCATTCGAAACTTCCTGGATTGCGTAAAGAGTCGCAAGGCCCCGTTGTGTAGCCTGGAAGACGGCCATCGTTCCACCAGTTTCGCGCACCTGGCCAACATTGCGCTGGCAGTGGGTACACGAATCGAATGGGATGCGGAAACGGAACAGGTGACCAACAATCGCGCCGCAAACGACCTGCTGCACTATGAATATCGCTCGCCCTGGACCCTGACCTGAACGGAGAAAACCTGATGCTCAGATCATTTGCGTTCTTTCTCCTGGTCGTGGCAACCGCCTTTGCGCCTGTCGAACTGTTTGGCGCCGACTCAACGGCCCCTTCAGACAAGATCCTGATCGTTCACGACGAACTTCCACAAATGGAAATCCTGGCGAAGTTCCTGCGGGAGGACGGCGGGCTTGGCGTCACGCTCGTGGAACAATCTGCGCTGCCGGAGGACTGGTCGGTGTATCGGGCAGCCATTGCTTATATTCATCGAGTGCTCGAGGTTCCAACGGAGAAGGCAATCATCGCTTATACGGAAAATGGTGGCCGTTTCATCGCACTGCACCATTCCATCAGCAGCAAAAAAGCGGACAACGAATTCTATTTCGATTTTCTTGGTATCCAGCTGGATAATCCCAAAGCTGCAAAAAATCCGGTGATGCCTGGTGGGGGCTATGGGTGGCGGGAAGAAGTGACCCTGACCCTGGTCAACCTGAATCCAACCCATTACATCACCAGCCACAACGTGACCTGGGGTGATGAAATTTCTTACACCTCGTCCGATCAACCCGCAGTCGAGGGCTTGTACCCAACGCTATCCCTGCACGACACCGAGGTGTATCTGAACCACAAGTTCACGGATGGCCGCGAAAAGACGGTCCTGTGGGGAATCAAGTTTTTCGATGACAGAAACGGCCAGTTGTTCATGCAGGACCGGGGCGCATGGCTGAAAAAGTACGGTGAGGGCGAGGTGGTTTATCTTATGCCGGGACACGCAGCCACTGACTTCGAGAACGACGATTTCGCGCAGATGATTTTGAACACAATTACTTGGGAACCGTGATGCCGGTGAATTATTTAAAGAGGCGCTCAAGTCTGGCATCTGGGTCTTGAGCTGACGAGATCTTTGCATTCTTTAGCTGTCCGCCAACCTCGGCATTGTTTCTGTCCTGCCGGATCCACCGTGGCGATTCCATCTGTTTCTCCCAAGAGGAGAAATCTGTTTGTAGTTTCCTTAACAGTTTCGGGTTGGTTTTGGCCAAATCCTTTTGCTCGCCAATGTCATTGGACAGGTCAAAGAGCATCGCAGATTTCCCGCGTGATTTAACCAACTTCCAGTTCCCTTCACGGAGGGTGTCTTCTTCCATGCTGTGTTCCCGAACCTTATCCATCACTCGCCCGATGGCGTCGTCCAATGCGGAGAGCATGCCTGCTTAGGTCTTGCGTTCGGCATTCTTTATTTTGGGAAAGCGGCTTTCGTATTTATTGGTTGCTTCCAGGGGTAGGTGAACCGCGTTAAAGGAGAAATAGAGGAAGAAGGGATCTGCTGAGTTATCACCCGTTGTATGCTTTTCTATGAAGTTCACCGATTCGCGGGCAAACGCGTCGGTCAGGTATTCGGTTTCGTCATCGAATGCCTTTCCATTCAGGTAGAGTTGG
>Ga0209997_10000197_pt1 | contig 18602 bp, 14 predicted proteins | sample CR04metaG_FD_182079 | JGI IMG/M metagenome (GOLD analysis project Ga0209997, IMG submission 182079) | Deep subsurface microbial communities from Mariana Trench to uncover new lineages of life (NeLLi) - CR04 metaG (SPAdes) (version 2) | ecosystem: Environmental > Aquatic > Marine > Ocean trench...
GAAAGCGCATCCAGTCTCTTAACGAAGCGGGCCTGGAGCATTTACAGATCAGCATCGACAACGTTGAGCCGGATGAGACTTCCATGAAGAGCTTGAAGGTGCTGGATAAAAAACTTCGCTACCTGGCCGAGTTGGCGGATTTCAAGGTCAACATCAACTCTGTTCTGGGATCGGAGGTCAATAACCCCGAAGATGCCTTGACCATTGGACGTCGAGCAGTGGAGTTAGGCTTCACTTGCACCGTGGGTCTCATTCACGACGGCAGTGGAGCCTTGAAGGCTCTGAGTGAGAAAGATAAGAAGATTTTTTATCGGGTGAGGGATCTGGGCAGGAAGAGCTATGCCCGGGTGAATCGTTACTTTCAGGACAATCTGGTGAATGGAAACTCCAACGACTGGCGCTGCCGCGCTGGTGCCCGTTACTTATACGTCTGCGAGGATGGTCTGGTGCACTATTGCTCACAGCAAAGGGGATACCCGGGTATTGCCCTGAAGGAATACACACGGGAAGATATTCGCCGCGAGTATCTCACCCAAAAACCTTGTGCCCCGAATTGCACCATTTCCTGTGTCCATTCTGCTTCCATGGCAGATTTCTGGCGGGCGCCTCAGACACTCAAGGCATTTGTTCCCCAGAATAAACCGGCCGAGGGGTCTCCCTCCAAACCTGGCTCCATGGAAGATCTTTTGCAGCTGGAATAGAGGCGCGAAGCGCGCAAGCACCAAATTCGAATTCACGAAGTCGCAATTGCCAGCACCGCCTCAGTCGGAAAGGTTGTTCCCATGCAGGGCAAAGTTGAAAGAATCTATGTTGCTCCTCAGGGTGGCGTAGAGATGCAGAAAGTCAGTCAGGTCGAAGCTCTGGCTGGCTGTGGATTGGAGGGTGATCGATACTGCAGCCGAACAGGCTACTGGACCGACGTTGATGAATGTCAAGTAACGTTGATTACGGCTGAGGATCTGGAAGACATCCAGCGGATCACCGGTGTCCGGGTGGACAATGGCGAGCACCGACGTAATCTGATCACACGGGGTATTGAGCTGGAAAGCTTGAGTGGTAAGCGATTTCAGGTTGGGCAGGCGATTTTGGAATTCGACAGACCCCGGCCACCGTGCAGCTATATTCAGTCCATTACACAACCGGGTATGACCAGAGCGCTTGCTGGACACAGCGGAATCTGTGCGCGGGTGGTCCAGTCCGGCTTGATTCAAGTGGAAGATTCGATTGAAGTCCTCTGAGAGTTTGGGGACAGTCCCAAGAATGCTCCCAGAATTCGGGGACTGTCCCCAAACTCTCAGCCACGGGTCAGCAGTTCGCGGGCCCTCGCGAAAACCTCATCAAACATCTCTACAGTGAGTCGCCCCGTTTGGGTATTCTGTTGACTGGGATGATAGGAGGTGATCACGGTGGTTTGATCGTCCAATCGATGGCTCACGCCGTGGGCAAACTTGGGACGGGGCCTGGGCACCGGCCATTCAAGCTCCTTCCGAGCCAGTAAATAGGCGTGCCAGGCCACTCTTCCTAAAACCACCACGACACGGACCTTATTGAGAATCTGCAGTTCCTGTCTCAGGTAGAGTCGGCAGTTGGCCAATTCCGCGCGGGCAGGTTTGTTGCCTGGGGGTGCACAGTGGAGGGCGGCCGTAATATAGACGTCACGAAGGCGCAGGCCATCGCTTCGCTGTCGGCTGGAAGGCTGAGTACAAAATCCAAACCGGTGGAGGGCGCGGAAGAGAAAATCTCCACTCCGGTCACCCGTGAACATTCGACCGGTGCGATTGGCTCCGTGGGCCGCCGGTGCCAGCCCCAGGATCAACAAGTGAGCAGATCTGGTTCCGAAAGAGGGAACAGGTTTTCCCCAGTAGGTCCAGTCCAGAAATGCGCGTCGCTTTTCTCGCGCTACCTTCTCACGGTGCTCGACCAGGCGTGGGCAAAGTCGGCACTGGATGATCTTCCCTTGAACTCGGCTTAGTTTCAGGCCGTCTCCTTCTCAGGTGCCCAGATGCAGGACGAGCATGACGGATATTCCCAATGTAAAGAACACCAATTGCAACAGAGAGTCTCGGACCTCGTTTTCCTTGTGCAGCTGAGGAATGAGATCGGATCCGGCAATATAGATAAAGGTGCCGGCTGAAAAGGGAATTAAGAAGACCGTGAGTTGCTGGGAAAAATTGATCAAAACCATCGTCAACAGCGCTCCTATCAAGGCCGTTAAGGCCGTGATGAAATTGAAGAAGAGCGCTTTTTTCCGGCTGAGGCCACCATGAACCAGAACCCCAAAATCACCCATCTCCTGGGGAATTTCATGGAATAATATGGCAATGGTTGTGGCAACTCCGACACTTATATCGAGCGCATAGGCACTCACAATAACGACCCCATCTAGAAGATTGTGAACAGCATCGCCCAGGAGATTCATATAGGCGAAAGCTTCTACTCCTTCTTGCGCCGGCGAGTGAACGTGCCTCCAGTGAACGAACTTTTCCACCACAAAGCAGCCGGCGATGCCCGACAACGTGTAGATTGAAACCCATATTGTAAATCCGTTTCTTGCCACTGTTTCCGGAAGTAGATGAATGAAGGCGTTTCCGAAGAGGCTTCCCGAGCTGAAACTGACCAGCAAAAGCACCACGTAGTTGAGAATTTTCTCCTGTAGCAGCAGGAGTAGAATCCCCACCAGTGAAAACAAACTCACCAGTACGACACTTCCTATCGCGTACAGCGCTTCAGTACCTGTCAATTTTTAAATTCCACCATTCATCTTCCTCCGACAGAACTCAAGCCTCACTGGGTTTCTCATTCTACACTCTTTAGGCAGGGTTGAGTGAAAGGAACACCCGTGAGGCCCGCAGGCTTAGTGGGAGACGTTCAACGGCACGAAAGCACGAAAGCACGAGCGCGCGAAGGCGCGCAGGCACGACCGCACGAAAGCACGAGAGAATGTGGGGACAGTCCCCGAATTCGGGGAATTCTTGAAACAGTCCTCAAATTCTCTTCAGGCTGGGCTGGGAATGTTGGAGTAATGAAAGGCAGAGCCCCGACCCTTCGATTTGGCAAAGTAAAGGGCCTCATCCGCATGAGCCAGAAGTTCAGCAAGGGTGATGCTAATCTCTGGAAAAGTTGAGCAACCGACGCTGATCGAGAAGTTGGGGAGATCGTTGGAATCATGATTCTTGATTTCTTCGATTAACCGCTTAGAAAGCGCTCCCACGCCTTCGATGTTGGTTGATGGAAGGAGCATCACGAATTCATCACCTCCACAGCGTCCTGCTAGATCCATGGGGCGGGTGGTGTCGAGAAGAACGCTGGCAAGATACCGCAGCAGTTCATCTCCAACAGCGTGGCCGGATTCGTCGTTAATTTTCTTGAAATGGTCCATGTCTACGACGATGAGAGAGAGCGGGATATTGTGGCGCCGGGCACGGGCGAATTCCTGGTCCATTCGTTCTGAAAAATAGGCATAATTGGCGAGACCCGTGAGTTCGTCAGTGCGAGCCTGGTTTTCCAATTCTTTTATAGCCTGAGCATGTTGAAGGCCCAATTCTGTTTGGTCCATCAAAAACTGGAACTTGTTGATGTCATCCTTGCTCCACTGTTCCTGATCCTTGCGATAGACAGCAACCAGCGTTAAAGGACGACCCAATGATTTCAACGATTTCCCCATGTAGCTGTGGTAGGGATAAAGGTGAGCATCCTCCTTCTCTGCGAACTGGGAGTCCTGGCTGAGGTTCGAAGTCATGAAAGTATCGCCGGATTGATAAGTCTCATGGTGAATGCTCTTGCTGATATCCAGGCTTGAGGACTGCTGTGGCTCTTGTCGTTCCAGTCCCTCAAAGATCTGTTCGGTAATACGCCCTTCTTCAATGATGGCCAACTCACAGGCATCAGACCTCATGATGTCGTTGATCAGCTTAGGAATTTTGGACTGCAGAACCTGCAAATCATTAGCTTCAACCAGGACTTTTCCGAAGTCGAAGAGATCGGAGGTAGATTCAGCCACGGGTTCGAGTTCTTTCGTCTCTCGTTTTTGGAGGTAGACCAGGTAACCAAAAAAAAGGCCGACAATAAACAGGAAAGGAATGCGAAGCAGGAATCCTTCGGTGAAGGTGAAAACTCCTGTGCGGTAGACCACCAGAACGTAGAGACCACTGGTGACCATAGCCCCTATCACAAAAGCCTTCAAATTTTGAGCCGCTGCTGCCATCATCAGAATGATGAAGAAAAAGAGATAGAAATCTGAGTTTCCCTTGTTGGTCAGATAAATGGCTACCGAAACCATCACGATATTCAAGGAAACCAGAACGATGATGATTCTAGAATCGCTGAGATACTTCAGAGGGAGAATAAAGAGTCCGGCAATGAGGATAATGGTCAGGGTGACCAGCACCAGGATCGCAACAGTGCTGGCTTGCTTCACGGGTGGGTTGAAGGAAAGAAGATAAGCAATACCCAGGATCAGCAGCCACTGAAGCCAAAGGAGGTGCTTCCGCTTCTCAGGAGAGATAGCCCTCATACTCATTGTTACCATAAGTGGGCTTCTGAGAACAAACAGAATTAGGGTCTGTGAGGTATCTCCATGTTATAATCTGGGCCTATGGCGAAGGCACAATTAAGAATGGACAAGGTTCCGCACGCACGGTTACCGACTCGGTTCGGCGACTTTGAGATATTCGGATTCGAAAACGAAGTGGATGGGGAAGAGGCTGCGGCACTCATCAAGGGGAAAATTCAAAAGGATCTGACTGCACTGGTACGGATTCATTCTCAGTGTTTCACGGGGGACACACTCCACTCTTTGAAATGCGATTGTGGTGAGCAGCTGGAACAGGCACTGGCCAAGATTGAAGCTGAAGGTACCGGAATTCTTATCTATCAAATGCAGGAAGGACGCGGCATTGGACTGCTGAATAAGCTGTATGCTTACGAGCTTCAGGATCGCGGAGTTGATACCGTGGAAGCCAACTTGCAGCTGGGCTTTGAGGCCGATCAGCGTTCATACAGTTTCTGTGCCCAAATACTGAAGTATTTCGGCGTTACGAAAGTCCGTCTGATGTCCAACAATCCTGACAAGATCCAAGGCTTGAGTGGCGAAGGGATCGAGGTTGTTGAGCGCATTCCTTTGATTGTGAAGGCATCGAGTCTGTCCCGGAATTACTTGAAGACCAAGAAGGAAAAACTCGGCCACCTGTTGGATTAGTGTCGTGTCCCAGTCATAGTATTACTGGGACACGACACTAGTCTGGAAATAAATCGTCAGGGGTTCCCAGATCTCCATCGGGACCTGCCGATTTGAGATCATATTTATTGGCGCCGATCGCCTGGTAGGAAAAAGGATTGGACCAGGCATCGATCCGCACCACCTGGTTGTGAAACTGCGGAGACAGGATATCCATCAGCTCTTCAAAACTGGAAACCTTCGGAATCTGATGATTTAGATCGGTGTAGCGGCGGATTCCTTCGGTGATCAGGTTCAGCTGCTGAAGAGTCGTCTCAGTGCGTTCTTCGTTGATCACCGCCAAGATGTGCTCCGCTCGCTCCCAGCGACGATCTCCGATACGGAACTCCTCAATCACCCAAGTGCCGTCTTTCTTGACGAGCCTCACAGCAGTCGTAATTCGAACCTCTGCTACGGCGTGGTCTCCGATTTCTTTCACATTCTGCACTTCCACCTGCTGTTTTGAAAGGGAGGCATGATCGAAGGTACGGACTTGTTCCTGAATTTGTCTTTCCAGGCTTTTCCCACAACCCAGCGATCCCAACAGAATTAAAAACAGACCCAACCTTTTCACGTTTGCCAATATAGCATAACGAGAGGACGCGCTTCGCGCATAGGGGTCAGCCGGTGGCTGACCCGAACCGAACGAGCAGCACGACGTTTACCAGTGTGGCTCGAGTCTTTGCCGTCCGAACTGTTCGGACGAGCCACTCGTGGCAAGCCACCGGCTCGCCCCTACGTCGCTTCGTCACGAGAACCAATGCATAGCCCGGGCTAGCGAATTGGTGCATAATCCCGACTCAGATGCCCGTTACGCTTGAAACATCGATCCAGGAGATCAAAGGCGTAGGACCCCGAAGGGCCGAAATGTTGGCTGGGGCCAACATTCACACGGTAGAAGGTCTTCTGAAGTACAAGCCTCTTCGTTACGAGGACAGAACCGATCTTCGGCCCATTGGAGAGATAGAACCTGACCAGTTAGTGGTGATCGAAGGTCAGGTTTCCACAACGGGCCGCTACACCACTCCCATGAAGAGAATGCGCATCTTTGAGATGGTGGTGAAGGACGACTCGGGTTCCGTGAAAGCCAAATTTTTCAACCAGCCCTACCTGAGCCAGGTTTTTCAGCGGGGAAGAAAGGTCATCCTTTACGGGATTCCCCGTGTGGACGACTACACCCAGGGCATTTCCATGATCAATCCGGAGTATGAGATTCTGGCAGGAGGATCCGACCAGAAGGTACATAGCGGACGTATTGTTCCGATTTATCGCAAGATTGGTCGACTAACCACTCGAACCCTGCGCCAGTTCATTTTTCAATTGCTGGCTGATTTGCCGGATCAGCTTGATGAACCGCTTCCCACATCAGTGGTACGTAAGTACAAATTTCCAGATCTTAAGTCTGCCTTAGAGGAGATCCATTTTCCGAGCCCTGCTGCGGGAGTATCGAAAAAGGCCTACCTCCAAGAGCTTGACTTGAACCAGACCATGGCCCAGCAAAGATTCATTTTCGAAGAGTTTTACCTCTTCCAACTGGGGCTTCAACTCATCAAGAAACAACGCGAAAGCCGCTCCAAGAAAAGGTTCATTCGGATGGGGAAGGGCGTTCAAGCAAGAATGAGATCCATTCTTCCCTTCCAACCCACGTCTGCTCAGGCACGCGTTCTGAAGGAGATCGGAGATGATCTGTGCAGCTCCAGGGTCATGAATCGACTGCTTCAAGGGGACGTTGGATCGGGGAAAACCATTGTGGCTCTGCAGGCCATGGTGATCGCGATCGAAAATGGTTATCAGACGGCGCTGATGGTCCCTACGGAAATTCTGGCAGAACAGCACTACCACACGGTTTGCCAGCTTCTGAGCGGTACCGGATACCGGATCGCCTTTCTCACCAGCAGTGTCAAAGGTAAAGGGCGAGAATCGGTTCTGGGTCACATTCAATCCGGGAAAACCGATTTGATCATCGGGACCCATGCCTTGATTCAAAAAGGAGTTCAGTTCAAGAAACTGGGCCTGGTAGTGATTGATGAGCAGCATCGCTTCGGTGTCTTGCAAAGGTCAAAGCTGATCAGCAAAGGAGATCTCCCCGAAACTCTGGTCATGACGGCTACCCCGATTCCCCGCAGCTTGGCACTCACCCTCTACGGGGATTTGGATGTTTCAGTCTTGGATGAAATGCCGCCGGGCAGGCAGCCGGTTCAGACGATCGTCAAGGGCGAGCGGAACCGTGAAGAAGTATATGCCTTCGTTCACCGGGAACTGAAAGAAGGTCGCCAGGCTTTTGTGGTCTATCCACTCATCGAAGAATCTGAAAAAGTGGATCTTAGAGCAGCAACGGAAATGGCCAAACATTTGCAGAAAGAGGTTTTCCCGGATGCGGCCGTGGTGCTGATGCACGGCCGGCTCAAAGTGGAGGAAAAAGGCCAGCTCATGCGCAGGTTCAGGGCGGGTGAAATTCAGGTGCTCGTCTCCACAACTGTAATCGAGGTGGGTATCGACATTCCCGGAGCTACCGTCATGGTGATTGAGCATGCCGAGCGATTCGGTCTTTCTCAACTCCATCAACTCAGAGGAAGGATCGGGCGTGGTCAGCACCCGGGACTCTGCATTCTGATGACCGAAGATCTTCGTTCTCAGCAGGCTGACGAGCGGATCAACATCCTGTGCCAGACCCAGGATGGATTCAAGATTGCGGAAAAAGATCTTGAAATTCGGGGACCGGGTGAGTTTCTCGGGACCCGCCAGTCGGGGATGCCCGAGTTTTTGTTCGCAAATATTGTAAGGGACCTCAAGCTCTTGGAGCTGGCTCGACAGGAGGCGAAACGGCACTTGAGGCATGACCTGAAATCATCTGCTCTATCTCCTCAGGAAGAATTTTCCCGGTTTGATGAGTGGTGGAGGCAACGTTACGGTCTCTACCACGTGGGGTAGCCCCGCATGATGCATAGGTTTTGGTCACGAAGCGGGGTAGGGGCGAGCCGGGACGTCAAGGTTGCAAAGACTCCGGAATGTGGGAGGCACCTCAGGTGCCTCCCACATTCCGGAGGGTCTCTGCCATATTCCTGAAGCTCCTCCCAATCGGGGCACCCGCTTGCGGGTCGGGGGCACCCGCTTCTTGCGGGTCGCACAGGCGGTGCAGCACGCCGGATGATGTCGTCGCTGCAGTAGAGAAGTTATGCATGATCCGCGCTAAAGGAAACCATGAGGATCATTAGTGGTCAAAATCGAGGGCGGCGCCTGGCAGCGGTGCCCAAGCCAGTCCGGCCCAGCACGGACCGCTTGAGGGAAGCCTTGTTCAGCATCTTGGCGGGTTCGATCAGGGGATCGGTGTGGCTGGATCTCTTCGCCGGTTCGGGAGCCGTTGGCCTTGAAGCACTCAGTCGGGGTGCCCGGCATCTGATTTTTAACGACCGGAGTTCCCGGGCCCTGCGGCTGGTGCGAAAGAATCTGGAAATCTGCAAGGTGGAAGAGGGCTACGAGATCCACCAAATGGATGCTTTCGTGCTTCTCAAGAAGCTGGAACTTCCCACTCTAGATTTTGTTTTTCTTGACCCCCCTCGTGATTTCGGCCGTTATGAAAAGCTTTTGACGGTGGTGAGTCGACGCGCTTTTCTACAGCCCAGTACTCAGGTCATATTGGAAACCTTCAAGAAGGCCAAGCTGGACTTTTTCCCGGAGGCCTTGACCTTTGTGCGCAAGCTTCGAGTCGGAGACAATCAGTTAATCTTTCTGCGTCTGCTAGCAACAAAACCAGGGGTAAGATAGAGTAACCAGGTTTTTTGTGTCTTGGCCGTTGTGGAGTAGAAGAGGTATACTTCCGCCAATCATGTCAGAATCATTCTAATTTGAGGAGGCTGGCTCAATGAAGCTACGAGTGTATCAACGTCTTGTTTTCCTCTTTGTCTTAGGCTGGTGCGCGGGGACGCTATCCCTGTTGGCACAGGAACCAGTGGAACTTCCGGAAGGAGTTGTCCCGGAATCAGAATGGGCCTACGGGAAGCATCTGGAACAGCTGGAAGAGATCATGAAGGTCTCCGATTTAGCGGGCCGGGAAGGGCAACTGGAAACCTTCATGAAAAAGCTGCATCCCAAGTCGAAGATCCTTCAGTATTACGAAAGCTTTTTCAGTCGGACTGTTGCGGATTACGAAAAGGCAGGCAAAACCCAAGAGGCCAATGCACTCTCCAACAAAATGCTGAAGCTCTTTCCCAATAGCATAGCCCTGTTAAGTCAAACCCTTCGTGCTGCCATACAGAAGCAGGATTATACCAAGGCCATTGAGATGGGTGAGCGACTCCAGGCCATCAAGCCGGATAAGCAAACGGCCGTATTATTGGCTCAAAGCTATATTGCCACCAATAATAGTCCCAAGGCTGCAGAGTACAGCCAGAAAGCCTTGGATGCGATGGGTCCCAAGGACGGTTTCTACTTTGCCTACTGGCTAGCCACTTATCACACCAGTCAGCGAAATGTGGGCAAGGCTGTCCAGTACTACGACATGCTGCTGAAGGCTTACCCTCAGGGTACCCCGTCGGGCTGGCAGGCCGCGCAGTGGAATGATCTGAAAGGGACGGCTTACACCACACTCGCCAGAGCCGCTTATGACAAACAGAATTTCGCAGCGGCCATCCAAAACTACACCGAATCCTTGAGGTATTCACCGAAAAGTGATCTGACCTATCTTTCCATGGGTTTGAGCTACTGGAAATTGCAACAGTTGGAACCGGCCATGGATGCTTTCGCTAAAGCGGTCGTTTTGGACAAGGATCATGCCGCTAAATCTCAGGAATACCTGGAACAGATCTACAAGCCACTCAATGGGGGTTCCTTGGACGGTCTGGAAGGGGTGCTGGCCAAGGCCAGGACGGCGCTGAATTGAAGGCCTGAGCCTGTATTCAGCCAACCTTCAACCTTTACACCGTAAACCTTTTACCGAAGCGAAAGGGTGGTCTACCCGGGGATCGCCCCCGTTCGGGCGTTTGGTGATCCACATCACTGTTTCGTTTCTCCGATAGATCCAAAATGAGAGTTAACTCGTTCGCCTCTTAGGGCATAGACGTGACTCCAAAACTCTCAGGAGAGACAGGAAACTCTCCAGGAAAGGTGCAGAAGATGGGAAATACCTTTGTTGTCAGGCTGAAAAAGCGCAGGGCGAACTTCTCGAACCTGATCGTCTTGATCATGCTGGTAGCGATTCTGGGATACCTTGGTTCTCGGATTGTCCCCGTGTACATAGCTCAGGAAGCCTTTCAGGAAGATCTGCTTCATCTTGCTGGTCGGGCTGTACTCGATCAACAGGACAATAGGACCATTGCTCAGCAGGTGGTGGAGTTAGGTCAGGCAAGGCAGTTCAGTATTCAAGAGGAGAATGTTCGAATACAGCGGATCTCGGAAATCCCGGAAGTCGGTATTGTGGTGGACTATACGAAAACCGCAGAATTTCCAGGGGGTTACATTTACGTGTTTCATCTGCGTTCTGAGGCCCAGGGTTTACTTTAGCCCGGACTTTGCATAATCCGGGTTAGCTCCCTCTTGTTCTAAGTCACCGCGATCGTTACTATGACGGGGAAGTGAAGACCTACGTTTCGATCGTGACCTCTTTTCTTCTTTTCACTGTTGCATTGAGGGGAGAAGTTTTTCCTCAACAAAACTCTCAAAAGTCCACTCATGTCGTCATCAGCCCAACCTCAGGGCTTCCAGGACAGGAAATCTCGCTCCCCATCTACCTGGAAGCCGCCACCGGAGTGGAGGTAGGCTCCATATCCTTGGATTTGGTTTTTCCCAACCAACTGATCTCTTTTGTGACGGTTCAAGGGAGTCTAGTGAGTGAAATGGTGGGTGCCAAGATCACAGCGGAGGTCCGAACTGATGCCGAGGATGAGAGCAAGTCGGTCCTCAAAGTAACTCTATCCACCCCCGAAACAGGGTCTCGACAGGCAATTCCCGATGGGTTATTGGGATTTGTCACCGTTCAACTTGCCGAGGATGTTCAACTGGATACCCACATTGTAATCACAAACCGGGGCAGTGCGATGACGACAGGCTCTCCGCCCATGCCGGTAGATGCTCTGACCCTTCATGATGGAGTGATCTACGTGGGGGAGGTTGTCTTTGCCTGTTTTTTCTATATGCACTAGCCGAATTTAACTCTCCTACCACCCAGCCGCAGGCCCACCCTGTGTTACCTGAGCTCCCGTCGGTTGCATCCCGAAGTCGCGGGCCAGGGAAGGAACCAGATGAATGGTCTTGCCTGCCACCATCGTCATCAGGACCCGAACATTTCCAATGTCCTCTTCCGGGATGGTCAAGTAGTCTCGATCAATGACCATGAAGTCCGCCCATTTTCCCGGCTCCAAAGACCCCAACTGGGCTTCTTTGAAAAGATAGTAAGCTCCCCAGATGGTGGAGATTTTCAATGCCGTCTGCCGATCCACCTTCTGATCGGGTGCGTATACTTTCCCATCCCAGGACACTCGACGAATCATCATGTCCAGACCCGTGAAGATGGTGAAGTCAGTGGTTCCAAGGGCCCGATCCATCTCCAAAGTATTGTAAAGTCCTGCCTTGGATAGACGGTTCTTGGGTACGATCCATCCAGCCGCTGTTTCCCCATACACGTCAAAGATCGCCGGCGAGCCCTGGTATATCTCGAAGACATTCCCGCTGGCATAGATCCCCAGCCGCTTGAAGGGCTGAACCTGGTCGGCCCGGGGAAACATCTGGCTGTGGTCCAGGGCATGTCGCTTGGCCCGGATCTCCTCATCCGTCATTCCTGCGTCTTTACTGGCCTGATAGATGATGTTGATGATGTTATCGATGTCACGATCCCCAACCGTGTGGTGGTTCACGTACCGGTTTCCCCGTTTGATGTAATCGTAGAGAAGCTTGGCGTAATCGGAGCCAGGGCCGTAGGCACAGTTCCTGGCGGCCTCCTCGATTCCCATGCCTTTGATTTTCGCCAACTTGGAAGTGGGGAGAACTCTAGCAGTGGTACAGGATCCACCTTCAATGATTCGACCTCCTACGAACCAGAAGTAATCGGTTCCCTGCCCGGTGAAGGTTCTCAGAACATCCAGGAAATAAGGATCCGAGTAAAAGTGCTTGGTGCGCCAATTCCAACTCCACCCCTCCCGAATGGGCAGCTGGCCTCGGCGATCCAGGTCCGTATACACCCTGATATTGGTGGGATTATAAGCGTTGGACGAGAAGGTGGTCATTCCATAGCCAGCCCACCACTCCAGACCCAGGCGCATCAACTCCACCAATTTGGGGTAATGATCTTTCATCACCACATCTCCGAAAAACCAACGCATGGCTCCGGCTCCACCCATCCCGGTTTCCTCGTTGATCCGATTGACGTCGGACTGGGGGAACACTTTTCGAGATTCATCCAGGGCTTTCTGATTCACCATCAGGGAGATGAAGACGTCTCTCAATAGAACTGGATTATTGGGTGCCAGTGCATCCAATTGGGCCTTGGTGATGTGCGTTCCATCCAGGGCATTGAAGGCTTCCGGACTCATTCCTCCTCGCCCATAGGGCCCATTTCCTCGAGTGCCATACTCGTATTTGCGCCCCAAAGTAAACACGATATAGATCCACTGTCCCGGCTTGGCTTTTTCGACCGCTTCAGCAAGCACTCCGGGAAGCGCCTTCAGGTTTTCTTCCGGACTCCCCTCCAGGAAACGAGTCACAACAATGTCGTCGGTGAGAACCCTTTTCACCACTGTCGGTTCGACGGCGTTCCAATCCCAAGGATGTTCGTGGGTGAGAATCAGGCCTGGCAAAACCATGCGCCCTTTCAGGTCCATCACCTTGGTGTCTGGTCCAGCCAAGGTCAGAATCTCGGCGCTGGCTCCCAGGCGGACGATTTTCCCGTCCTGAACCTGCATCGCTTGGGCAATGGTACCCACTTGAGAATTGAAACCATGGTCATCCACGGTGACGATCTTGCCGTTGTGGAAGATCATATCCTCCGCAATCTGGGCCTGTACTCCGTTTGTGCTCACCAAAACCAAGGTCCAAACCCATACCCCAATGCCCATCGCTTTCTTTTTCATGGCCGGTCTCCTGTTTTGAGAAAGGGAGTTGAGAAATCGCCGATTCTCCCACTGATCTTCTCAAGATAAAGCTCATGGGAACTTATTGCAATTGTTTTTTGCAAGTCTTAGTGACACTTAGGGTCGCTTGACCTCGATTGGCTCCTCAAAATAGGATTGAGTTGAATGGCAGAAGATTCCGGTCAGATCGGGTGGTTCCTCGAGGGCTACGTCGACAACAGTAAGGAATTTAAACGTTGGAGGGTACATCCCCTACCCTACGGTATAGGGAGAAACCAGGACAACGATCTGTGTTTGCCCTTTGCCACCATCTCAGGCCAACACGCACGACTATCTATGAAGGGTACCGATCTGCAGGTAAGAGACCTGGGGAGTACGAATGGAACCTTTCTGAACCGCACCAGGATCAGTGAAGATGCCACCCTGCGTGACGGGGACCTTGTCCATTTCGCAGAATATGAGTTCCGCGTGAGTCGATGGGATGCGGCAACGATGGACTCCTCCCGAACCATTTTCAGTAATGTCTCCTCGGGGGAACTTTCCGAGCAACTGGTCATCGGAGTGCGCGAATTTCACCAAATGCTGGAATCGCAGGCGGTGGTTCCTTTCTTCCAACCCATAGTCAAAACCAAGGGAGGGAAAAAGATCGGGTACGAAGTTCTGGGAAGAGGCGATCAGCAGGGACTGAACCCTTTGCCCAGCGAACTCTTTCGCATCGCATCACGCTACGGCTTGGAATCGGAACTGAGTAGAATTTTCCGTTCTCGCGGGATTCAAGAAGCGAAGAAACTGCCCGGCTCGCTGAATTTCTTCGTCAACACTCACCCTGCTGAGTTGGGAATGCCGAAGCTGATGACATCCCTCGAACAACTCCGTTTGGAAGCGCCAGATCTTTCCATCACCCTGGAAATCCATGAAGCTGCCGTCACCGATCTTGGACAAATGCGAGAGCTTCGCGGCCAACTGACGGATCTTGGCATGAAGTTGGCCTACGACGATTTCGGAGCTGGACAGGCCCGCTTGCTTGAGTTGGTGGAAGTGCCACCCGACTATCTCAAGTTTGACGCCGCTCTCATAGCCAATATCCACGAAGCCCCAATTGCCAAGCAGAAGTTGGTCGAGTCTCTGGCCAAGATGGTACAGGAAATCGGAGTAGCTTGCCTGGCTGAAGGCGTTGAAAATAAAGAAGAACAGGAGATCTGTGGCCAAATGGGCTTCGCTCTGGCCCAGGGCTTCCTCTTTGGCAAGCCTGCCCCCGCCTCCAAGTGGATTTAGACCACTAATAAATACTCTACTGCAGCGGTGGGATCATCCGTCAGGACTGCGTTGCCTCCGCTTCGCCACGACAGCCTATGCATAACCCGGGTTTACAATCCGGATTCGATGGCAGGGGAAAGCGCTTGCTCCAGATCAAAAGTGGCCAATGTCTTGTGAATCACGGAGGGCTGGCCGGCAGTGATGCTCACTTCAAACTCCAACGACCCCTGAAGGTAGGGATTGCTCACTCGAACGCGGTACCTGCCTGGTGGCATGGGTACCACACATGGGGTGGTCAGATCCTGCTCAATCAGGAGCGCTTCAACCGTATCGATTCGGGTGATCGAATCGACGTTAGCCCAGGGCACAATATCCAGGATGAGAGAGCCAGCCATTGGCTCCCCTTTATTTCCGGGCCACCCCGTAACAGCAGCCAGAAGCAAAAGAACCACTAAAACGCCGCCAGCCAGCGGTTTCGACCATGCTTCACTCAGGAAAGCGTGGGCCTTCGAGAGAAGGCGGGGGGCCTCCGTCCTAAGGGTTTGTTTTTCGATGGCCAGAGTCACATCTTCCAGCACCTGAGTATCCTCGCTGCCCTCAGATGCCGACCTTTCCTGGTCTGAAGTGGATGGAGCGGGAGGGCCCTGCTTGCTGAGGGCTGTTTCGGTGTCTTCTTGGAGGTTCAGCGCCTCAGAGTGATCCGGCTCCAGTTCCAACAAGAACGATAAATTATGAAGAGCAGATTGAAGGTCTCCTCGCTTGATTTCGTTGTGCACAAATTCCAGCAGTTTCGCAATGTGTGTTTGGTATTCTTCCTGAGCAGTGGAGTTTTCCGCTGCCTGTTCTTGAAGCTCTTTGAGCTCGGGACGGTCAGGTGTCAATGCCTCCTGAGCGCTTCGTTTCAAGTCAAGGGCTTCCGGGTGCTCTGGCTCCACTGCCAGCACTTTCTCAACGAATTTAAGAGCCTGGCTGTACTTTTCTTTGTCCAGCCGCCGGTGGGCTTTTTCCAGTAGGGTCGCCACTTGACGTTGCTGATCGATCGCTTTTCTGGCACTCTGCTGGATCTCCAGGAGTTCAGGATGCTCCGGATGCAGCTTCAGCCCTTCAGCAGCGGTTTGGTAGCAATTCTGGTAATCCTGGTTCCCTGCATACTGGTGGGCGGTGGCTAACAACTCCTCCAGATTCCCGAGATTAAGACCCTCCAAGGCCTTGTTCTTGAGGGCCAGTGCCTCAGGGTGGCCTGGACCAAGTTCCAGAGCTGATGAGGTTACCTTCAGACAGCGCTCAAAATTTTTCTCATCCAGAGCGCTGCGTGCGGCTGCCAGAGCGGCCTCAAGCCGCAAATGGGTTTCGTCGTCGTGGTGGTTTTCCTGGAGAGTCTGCTTCATTCGCAGCGCCTCACCGTTCCCCGGGTGTAGCCTGAGAATGGCCTGCAGGCTGCTTCTACAGGCATCCTGCTCATCATTTTTTAACTGTTGATGAGCCGTTTCGAACAGTTCAAGGATCTGCTGGCTCTCCGACTTCCTGTGGGCAATCAGATCGAGGCGCCGCTTGAGGTCGGCGTGACGAAGCAGCAGGTTTCCGTAGTCGTCCGGATCAGACTCAGATCCCAGCAGGGCGTCACCGCCTTGTGGAGGGAGTGCCCCTGGGTCGAAGAGCCTATCATCGACAAAACCCTGGATGAGCGGGTCCTTGAATTCCTTGTGGCCCTCTTTCAATTCCGCTTGAAGGGACTCGATGTCCTGGCCTACAGCCTCCTGTAACCTGGGAAATTGCTCCTGGAATTCCAGTAGAGCGGCCGTTAGCTCGGATCCACTTTGATAGCGTGTTTCCCGGTCCTTGGACAGGGCCCGATTGATGATGTGTTCCAGCTCCGCAGGACAGCCTGGAAGGACGAGACGGATGGGGTGATGGGATTCACTCACGATCTGAAAGCAAACGGAAGTGGGAGTGTCGGCTTCAAACGGCCTCCGGTAGGAAATCAACTCGTAAAGGACCACACCCACGCTGAAAAGATCGCTGCGTCCGTCAATGTTCTGGCTCCCTTTGACCTGTTCCGGCGACATGTAGTAAGGGCTTCCCAGAAGCATTCCGCTTCGTGTCATCTCCGATGAGGCAAGTCGCGCCAGACCGAAGTCCAGAATTTTTAGTGTGCCGTCCTTGGTGATGAAAACGTTTCCCGGTTTGATGTCACGATGAATGACGCCATGACCATGGGCGTAATCCAGCGCTTCGCAGATGTGGCTTACCCAACGAAGCTTTTCCTTAAGAGGAATGAAAGCTCGTTTTTTAATAATGGCCTTCAGATCTTCCCCTTCCACGTATTCCATGGCAATAAAAGGGCGCTTCCGATTCTCACCCAGTTCGTAAATGGAAATAATGTTGGGGTGACTGAGTTTGGCAGCTGAGCGAGCCTCTCGAAAAAAGCGGGCCCGAAGCTCGTCATCCACCTCGACGCCTGTGTTCATTACCTTAATGGCGGCGTGACGCTCCAGAGCGGGGTCATAGGCTTTGAACACGACCCCCATCGTTCCCTGGCCTAACAAGCCTTCGATCTTGTATCTGCCGATTTTCTTGGGGGCCATAAAGTTCTACCGGAGTAGGAGCATTCGAGCCTTAGAATCGAAGCATCGCTAGAGTGTCCGAAGCAGACAAATCCTGAGGACCACGACGGAAGTTTGATGTCCCGTGCATGATTATTTTACCATGAAAATGGGTGTGTCGGTGTTTCACAATGCTTGAAAAGAGACTCCTCATCGTAATCCTTCTCATGGGCCTGTTGCTTGGTGCCCATCCTGTCATAAGCCAGACTGAGACTGGGAAATTCACCAAGGCAGAACTCTTAGAGGCCGAAGCCCGGGAAAGGGAGAGGGTGGGTGACTATCTTGCCGCTATGGAGGTCTACCAAAGAGCTCTGAAGTCGGAGACCGACATCAGGGAAGGAGAGGAGCTTCAGAAAAGTCTAGACGGTGTCATCAAGCGTTATTACCTCGACCTGCATCAGCGGGCCCGACGCGCCAGTTCTCGCCGGGAGATGATGAAGATTACGATTCTGGCCCTGTCTTTGGGTGTTGAGGGAAGAACGGAAGAAGGGGGCAATGTTTTCCGCAAGCTGGGTGGATGGTTGCGAGGGTCGGACAAGGATCTCGAAAAGGCAATGGAGTTTATTCAGGAGCGGAGGCTGGAAATCTTTCTCCAGCTCCGGAAAGAGGCCGAAGAAGCCAATCGAAAAAGGGCCTACAAGCAGGCTGCCTCGCTTTACGACCAGGCTCGTGAGTTGGATCTCGAGCTATACAATCAGAAAAACCTGGGAGCTCAGTACAACAGGATTCGAAATCGGATCGAGGGTCAGCGGTTAGCTCTTGAGGGACAACGACTTCTCGAGGAGAGAGAATACCAGGAAGCAAGGGAGAAATTTCAAAGGGCGAATACTCTTTACCCCGGCCAGGCAGCGGTCGACAAGGGCCTCAAGAAAATCAAGAGCGAAGTCGAGATACGAGAAGCGCTGCTGGCTTTTTTCGATGGCCGATCGGACGAGTCCGTCCGGATTTTGGAAGCGGCTCTGGAGGTGATTGGAGAGGGATACGTCCAGGTCCATGCTCTTTTGGGGGCGATGTACTGTCACCAGACCTTTATCAGTCCAGAACCCGACATAGTGCTCCTCGAAAGCGCCAAAGATCAGTTCCAGAGAGTGCTGCATCTACAGCCCGACTACCAGTTGTCCGAGAAACTCTTCTCTCCAAGAATTCTAGAGTTCTTTGAGCAGGTCCGTTCCGTAACCCGAGGGGGTGCGACTACCCCGACCTCCACCCGAACGGCTCAGTAGTCCCTATCTGCATTCCACCCAGCCACGGGCAGGGCAGGAAGTTGTCGGTAATGAAGCCCTGGATTATACCTCAGCGCTTCCTCCCAGGGTGGACCCCGCGTCGACGTCCTCAGATACCTCTCCGAGAGTTCGATAAATCCCCTTGACAGTCAACTGGCGTCGAATCTGATCGATAGCTGCAGTCACGCGACTTCGAATGGTCGAGTAGGGAATCGCTTTTAGTTTCCGGACGTGCGCCCCTACT
>Ga0209997_10000198_pt1 | contig 18550 bp, 19 predicted proteins | sample CR04metaG_FD_182079 | JGI IMG/M metagenome (GOLD analysis project Ga0209997, IMG submission 182079) | Deep subsurface microbial communities from Mariana Trench to uncover new lineages of life (NeLLi) - CR04 metaG (SPAdes) (version 2) | ecosystem: Environmental > Aquatic > Marine > Ocean trench...
ATTGAAAGCGGTGGACCAGCTTCAGCCACTCTCAAAAACGAAGACGATAAACCAATAGCTGATTTAGCTTCCAAAATTTATCCAGATTTAAACGAAACACTCGAAGCAATAGCTTTGGATGATGATCAAAAAGAGATCTTCAAAGTTCCAATAAGCGAACTAGTAAGCAAGCTATCGACTCAGACTGGAATCAAATATCTTCTTCTAGATGGCATCATCACTCAGAGACTTTTAGAAGGTGCAAGAAGCGTCGGTATTGAATGCGTTATAGGTCATAGAGTTGCAAAATTATCAAACTTTGATGGCCTAACTCTAAAAACATTCGGTGAATTAGGCATCGCATAGGGTTTCTAGATGACTGAACTAAAGATTCAGCACATTCTAACTCTTACCCATCTTTTATCAAAAGGAGCAAAGCACAACTTTGTTACTATTACCACTTCGTCGCTTGGAAAAAATATCAAAAAATCTCAGCAAGCTGCATCAAAGCACCTACTTGAGCTAGAGAATAAAAATTTCATTGAGCGAATTATTAGCGGAAGAAAAATCTCAGTCAAAATTACTCCAAAGGGATATTCAGAACTGGTCAAACTATCAAACGTACTGCAAAAAAACCTGACCTCATCTCCATCCCATGTCTTGTTGAAAGGAACACTAGTTTCTGGATTAGGTGAGGGTGCGTACTACATGTCCCTTGAAGGGTATTCAAAGCAGTTCAAAACAAAGATTGGCTACGTTCCATTTCCTGGAACATTTAATGTAAAGCTGAGAAAAAAAGAATACACAGAGGCCATAAGCCAATTTGAAGAAATGGAAGGAATACACATTGATGGTTACTCTGATGGAAAAAGAACCTATGGCTGGGTAAAATGCTTCAAGGCAAAATTAAACTCTACATTTGAATGCCTGTTGATTAGATTGGAGCGGAGCCATCATGACACATCAATAATTGAGCTCATTTCAAAAAATAGTCTGCGAAAAACTGCAAAACTATCTGATAATTCAAAGGTTACAATCACCATTCCAATAAATGGAGAATAAATTAGATTCCGTGAATATCATCACCATATTTTTTTTCTATAATAGAGCTTGATACTTCCGGAATTGGCGATTGAAGTCTTGCAACTGTTACATCTAGATTTATCTTCATGCAACCTTCTGTAATGAATTTTTCTTGATGGACCTGATCATAACCTAATGCAATAATTTGAGGATGAATAAACTCAACTGTTTTGAAGATATCTCCTTCATGTCCAACTACACTCAAATCCACTACTGAAAGCGCATCCACTAACATCTTTCTTTGATTCTGATTATGAAGAGGAAGACGCTTTTTCATTTTCTCAGCAGTCTTGTCAGTGGCAATTACTACAATTAGAACATCTCCAAGAGCTTTGGCTGCATTTAGCGTGTGAATGTGTCCTGGATGAATAATGTCAAAAACTCCTCCAGCTAAAACGACATTAAGGGAGCTACGTCCAAGCTCAGTTAGAGTTCTTCTGTCGTCCTTCACAAGCTGATTTGAAATACACCAGTCAATCTTCGCTTCAATTGTTTCCTCGATAATTCCTCTCTTTTCTTTGATTATCTCTACAGGTGTCTTGTCGCTTAACGATGCTACATAAATTGATGATAAAATTAATTTTTCTATTCGTTTCAACTTTATTTCCTAGAATTGACTCTCTCTTTAATTCATTGATGCTTACATTTTTGGGTTGAGGCCCATTGCTAATCTTAGAGCATCCACTAAACCATCAGCGTATCCGATACTAAGTATTGCAACCTCGTCCTGCCCGTCTTCTAGAAATGTTTGTGCATCCTGAATGTACAGCCTTGCATTTTCCAAGATGGTTTGAAACTCCTTTTGGCCTTTGTAGTGTGGCTCTACCTCTTCTAGCGCCTCTTTTACCATCGGGACATACTTTTTCATCATTTGAACTGAAATCTTTTTAGTTTTATCGGAATTATCAAAGGGCTCATCAATACAGTTTCCTAGTTTCTTGAGAGCATCAGATTCTGTAAAGTGAAGCCGTCCTGGAATTATCACTGTATGTGGTGGTTTTCCAAAATTTATTTTCTTCAGGCTGGATATTTTTCCTGAGATTATGGACTGATCTTTGAACCCAATCCTTGAGACAACAATTGCATAGGTTGAATAGTCTATGACGTTTCTTTTCTGACCTTTTTCAGTTTCAATTAATCCCAACAAAGCATCTTTTGGATCCAAGAAAAAATCCTTATCCTGATTGTACTCTAAAAGTAAGACCGTGTGGTTTCCTTCTATGATATTTTTGTAAATCACATAGTATGGTGTTGTAAGTGAATTCATCTCACTCATTATGGTCGCAATTTTTCCAACTTTGTAAAACTGAAGTCCACACTCTCCTATCATCGAAGTCAACGAAGACGATGCATGAATCGAATAGGTCTTTATCTTTTCCTGTATGGCGCGGATTCGCAACTCGATATGAGTGGTGGCAATATATGGGTCTCCATATGAAAGCAAAACTACTTTTTTTCGTTTTGCTTTTTTCAAAATTTCATTCCCATCTTCAACTAGCCATCTTTTTGCAGCTTTGAATTCACCATTCGTCATTTTTTTTATCTTGGACAAATCTGATTTTCCAATAGGACTTGTAAACTGTTCTAGGTAAACAATATCTGCTTTTGATAAAACTTCTAGAGCCTCATGCGGAATAGATTTTGCACCTGATATTCCTAATCCAACAAACCAAAGCATTATTGAATCTTCATTTTTTTATCGTGTAGTCGTTTTAGATGTTGCAGAGTTTTTTTCAAAATTTCAATCCCTTTCAGATACTCATCAATAGAGACCTTCTCATCTATTGTGTGTGCCTCATGCGGATCCCCTGGGCCGTAGGTCACAACTGGAATGTCCCACTGGTTTCCAATAACATTCATGTCTCCTGTACCCGTTTTTCGAATCAGGGTGGGCCTAGTGTGCTCTACATCCATTACTCCGAGCGTAAATGCCCTCACTATTGGAGAGTTGTGTGGAGCCTCAAATGGCTCTGTCTCATCAAGTATTGAGTAAAATGCTTCTACTTTTCTTCGCTCAGAGATGTCTTTTACTATTATTGCAATTTTCTGCTCTACTGATTTACAGTTCATATCGACTGGAATTCTAATATCCATTGTAGTCATGCATTCTTTTGGGGTAACATTGTGACTTATTCCTCCAGAAATCTCCGTGATAGTTGCAGTTAGAAGCATTCCCTTGCTTTTTTCTTCTTGTCCTGTCTCTAGTTCTTTTTTGAGTTCGCTTGTAAATATTGCAGATTCCTCAATTGCATTTTTTGAAAGCCATGGTGCACTAGCATGGGCACTGTCTTCAACTGTTACTTTAAGACTGATTGCAAGTCTTCCTTTGTATGCAATAGTTACCTGTTTGATTCCGCTTGGTTCTCCAAACACTGCATAATCGATATCAAGTTCTCTTTTGACTAAATTTTTAATTCCAGTTGCGTTACCTTCTTCATCTACTGCACCAACAAAAATTATTGTGCCGTTATTTTTTTGAACTGAAGCTGCTGCAAACAGCATGGCCATAAGAGGTGCCTTTGCATCTGATGCACCTCGCCCGTAAAGAAAGTCTCCCTCTGTTCTTACCTTGACTTTTCCTGGAACCACGTCCATGTGACCACAAAGAAGAATCTTAGGTGATCCCGAACCTTTCTTTGCCAAAATGTTTCCAACCTCGTCAATGTGAATATCTTCAAATCCCAAGTCATCACACTTGTCTGCCAGAAATTCTGCCATTGGTCTTTCACTAAGTGATGGAGTGTACATACGGAGTGCTTTTTCTAGCATCTTTACTGCAAATCTTGGTGTTACTGAAAATGTTGTGTCCAATTCTTACTTGCCAGATTGCACTGCATAGTCTAGCATTAATGAAGGTATGTCAACATTGCAGACTCTAACGGTATTCTTGTATTCTGTTGTATTGTTAACTTCATGAACTACCAACCCTCTCTCATCGCTTTCCATCAAATCAACACCTACAATCTGACCTTGAACTGCATTTTTGGCCTTTATGCACATCTCCTCCATCTCCGGTGTGACCTTACATGGCGTTGCAGTACCGCCAAGGGACATGTTTGTCTTCCAGTTGCCATCCCCAGAAGTTCTGTAAATTGCTGCAACGACCTTATCTCCCACCATAATTGCCCTAATGTCTCTTGGAGGTCGCTTTACAAACTCTTCCAAATAATGAACTTGGTAAATGGGATACATTTTTTCTCGGTTTTCAATAATTCCTTCCGCAGACTCTTTGTCATTTAATTTTGAAATTAATCTTCCCCAGCTTCCTACTGTTGGTTTGATTACTTTGGGATATCCTTGCTCGTCAAGAGCATCTAAGGCAGAATCTTTTGAAAATGCGACAATTGCTTTAGGTGTTGGCACCCCATATTTTTTCAGCAACATATGTGTGAATAATTTATTTCCGGCAAAAATTCCAGTGTTAAGACAGTTTATCACATTGACTCCCAACCCTTCAAGGGCTGCAGTTGAATGCAAATTCCTATAATAGCTAACACATCTTTGAATTACTGTACCAAATTCTTCTGGTTTTTTCTCTAAATCTAAAAATAATTTCTTACAGTCAACCATCTGTATGCTGATGTTCTTTTTTTTCCCAGCTTCTAGTAGGGCTTTTTCTTCCCATCGGATGGTGTCGTAAAGAATTGTTATATCAGAATTCACTGTCCCCAATCCTCGCCAACCGTTTGGGCTGGCTTTAGATCGAAACCATCTGAACCTTTTGCTAACTCAAAACTTGCACCGCATTCAGGACATGTTACAATTTCTCCTTCTAAAGCATCGCTTGGTATGGAGATATCTGCATCACATTCATCACATTTTACCATTATCTTTCCTCGGGTTTTTCTCGTTTTCCGTCTTTAATTATCTTTTTTTCAAGTCTATCTTCAAGAGGAAGTTCAATAAGATCTCCCATTCTGAGATTCTTCAATCCTCGCGCAACTGCCTTTGCAGACTCTTCGTTCTTTTCAAGTCCCAAAATGGACATTAAATAGGAAGCTCCAGTCTTTCCGGCAAGTTCTCCAAAAACAATCCTTCTTCTGTTACCCACTACTCTTGGTGGAATAGGCTCATAAGCTGCCGGGTTTCTCAAAATTGCTGCAAGGTGGGTTCCTGCTTTGTGCTTATATGCCGAGGATCCAACAATAGGTTTTGAATCATACGGTCTAATTGAAGTATATTCTTCGATTAGTCTTGACAAGTCTTGAAGCATATCTAATCTGAAGTCATTTGGTGATTTGTAGAGGTAAGTCAGTGCAACTGAAACCTCGGCAAGAGATGGGATTCCAGTTCTTTCTCCTATTCCGTCAATTGTAGTGTGTATTTGATCTGCTCCTGCATCGCATGCTGCAAATGCGTTTGCAAGTGCAAACCCAATATCGTTATGAACATGAGCATCAAGAGGGGTATCTACCGCTTCTCTTACTTTTTTAACAAAATTGTGCATTCCAACTGGGCGAAGTATTCCAACGGTATCTGGAAGGCTTATCCTGTCAACCCCAGCTTCTTCAATTGCTCTGCACATCTGTAAGAGAAATTCTGGATCTGCTCTGCTTCCATCTTCTACGGTGAATCTAATTTTTAATCCATGAGACTTTGCATACTCTACTGTTCCAACTGCTCTCTCCATTGCCTGGTCTCGTGTAATGCGAAGTTTGTCCTTTAGGTGAATATCTGAAATCCCAAGATAAGCTGCACACCACTTTGCATCACAGCTTAGTGAAACATCAATATCTTCTTTGAGAGCTCGTCCGTGAGATACGATGTCTGCTTTTAATCCTTGTTTGATAATGGTCTTCACTGCTTCTTTGTGATCATCTGAAACAATTGGAGATATTTCAATTTGGTCTACTCCAAAATAATCTAACATCCAAGCAATTTGGATTCTCTGCTTAACGGTAAATGAAACTCCTGGATGTTGCTCCCCTTCCCTTAGGGTACTATCAAGAACTCTAATCTTCTTTGGGGTTTTATCATATACGTTATACAAGTCTGCGTAGTAATTCGGATCTTTCATTACAGAAATCGTTAACATATATCAAACATATAAACATAATCGTACTAAATTCGTTGAAAATTATCAAAGAGGATCCTAATTTAGTAAGATTTTAAATTTCTGAACCGAATGTCGTTTAAACTATTTTTTTTAAAATTATTACTGTATTGGTGTCAATTACACCTGGAATTTTCCTTAGAGCATCAATACTGTTGTTAATCTCTGAAATGTTTGATGCACTGATAATTGTAGTAATGTCGTACTGTCCGGTGATCTCATAAACCGTCTTTACTCCTTCAATCTTTGCAAGTTTTGCTGAAACCTTAGATGTATCTGTGCCCGAATCAACAGATACTAAAACTATTGCGCTAGTTACATTGTCTTCTCCAAGCTCCAAAGTAAACCTCTTGATTGCACCACTATCTACAAGATTTTTTACTCGTCTTCTCACTGCTGATTCTGATAGTTTGAGCTTTTTTCCAATGTCTACAAAAGATTCTCTAGAGTTTTCCTTTAGATAACCAATAATTTTCTCGTCTACTTTATCCTTGAACATTTCTTCTCTTCTCTTCTTCACTAAGTACAGAATCTAAGCTTTGTAAAACTTTTGTTATGTCTTCTTCAGATATTACTAAAGGAGGGAGAATCCTTAGGATATTTCTTCCAGAGTAAAGCATCAAAATTCCATCTTTAATTAAATTCATCAAGATATCTCGAACGTCAAACTTTAACTCTACTCCAATCATCAACCCTTTTCCTCTAATCTCTCTGATGATAGTGTGTTTTTCCTTTAGTCTTTCAAGTCCTTCTCTGAAAATTTTTCCCATCTTTTCGGAATTTTCGACTAGTCCATCTTCAGTAAGGGCTTTTAGAGCAGCAATTCCTGCAGCACATGAAAGCGGATTTCCTCCAAATGTCGATGAGTGCTCACCTTTGTTAATTATAGCTAAAATGTCCGCTCTTACCAGGGTAGCTCCCATTGGGACACCTCCTGCAATTCCTTTTGCCAGGCACATAATGTCTGGTGCAGTATTCCAGTGATCACATGCCCATAACCGTCCCGTTCTTCCCAACCCTGATTGTATTTCGTCAAAGATTAGAAGAATTCCTTTCTCATCGCAGAGCTTTCGCACATCTTGCAAGAAACCATCTGGTGCGACAATAATTCCGCTTTCGCCTTGGATTGGCTCTAAAATTACAAATGCAGTATCATCATCAATAACTGAACGAAGAGATTCAATGTCTCCAAAGGACGCAAAAGAAACTTTTTCGACTAGCGGCTGAAAAGCCTTTCTATATTTTGGATGAAACGTTAAGGATAAAGCTCCAAAAGATTTTCCGTGGTAGGATCCTTTCATTGCAACCATTCCTTTTTTACCAGTGAACTTTCTTGCAAACTTTATTGCAGCCTCTATTGCTTCAGCACCACTGTTGTTTAGATGAACCTGTGTTAGATTTTTTGGTGCAAGTCCAATTAATATTTTGAGAAATTCTTCTCTAGTTTTGTTGTATAGTGAGCTGTGAACTGTAATAATTTTATCAACTTGTTCTTTGATTGCTTTTACAACTCTCTCGTTTTGATGACCTACCAGAGCAACGCCATAACCTCCCATGCAGTCTATGTACTCTTTTCCATCAACATCCCATACATGAGATCCTTTTCCCTTTTCGACTGTAACTGGAAATCTCTGATATAGGTTTCCCATGAATTGATCTTCACTCATGTTGAATCACCGTACAATTGTCGTGGGCTAATGCGGCGGATATAGGATTTTCTTTTTGTCCATTTGCAATTAATGCCTCCTTTACTCCCATATCAAGAGCTTCAGCAGATGCAAGAATTTTCTTCTCCATCCCTGGACCTACCTTTGGTCTAATCTCTTTTGCTTCTGCAAGTGTCAGTTTAGTTACAAGTTTGTCATCCATCAAAAGACCATCGACATTTGTGATAAAGAGAACCTTGTCTGATCCAATTTTTCCAGCAACATATGCTGCTGCTCGGTCTCCGTCAACATTAAGAAACTCTGATTCCTCGCCAATAGCTATGGGAGAAATTACTGGAGTCAAGCCTTGTTCCAGTAGGTTTTTGATTAAACTCGAGTTAATTTCTTTAATTTTTCCTGTATACCCGCCATCAATTGCCTGTTTTCGGCCTTTCTCATTTATTATTATTAATTTCTTTTTTCTTTCGGCTTGGATTATCTTGGCATCAACTCCGGAAAGACCAATTGCATTAATTCCGTTTTTTTGAAGCATCTGCACAATGGTCTTGTTAATCCTTCCTGCCATCACCATTGTGAAAATCTCTATAGTTTCTTTATCTGTATATCTACTTTTTATTCCGCTAGGTGATGTCACGAACTTTATTTCTTTTCCAAATTGCTTGCAAACTTTGGTAACTTCTTTTCCTCCACCGTGAACTAGAACAACTCCTTCTGATTCTACAAATTTTTTGATATCCAAAATAGTTGATGGATGTAAATCATCTACTACACTTCCACCGATTTTGATTGTGATCATTTCTATACCGGAGTCAAGGGTGTATACCTTAGGCCATCCATTTCATCAAATCCACACATTATATTCATGTTTTGAATTGCAGAACCCGCAGCTCCTTTCATCAAGTTATCTGAAGCTGAAAGAGCAATCAATCTGTTATTGTCTTCATCAATATCAAATCCAATATCACAAAAGTTTGAACCTACAAGGAATTTTGGATCTGGGAATTTGTATAATCCTTTTTTGTCGCGAATCAATCGAATAAATTTTTCTTCACCATAAGCTTTACGATAAAGTTTCCACAATTCTTTTTCATCAATTTTTTTTTTCATGAATGTGTGGTTGGTGCATAAAATTCCACGAACCACATCTACTGCATGTGGACTCATTGAAACACGAATTTTTCTTCCGGCAATTTCGCTTAGCTCTTGTTCAATCTCTCCTGTATGTCTATGCTTTGCTGGTTTGTAAGGCCGAATAACTCCTGCTCGCATAGCGTGTGCAGTTCCAGAGCCTGAGCCTGCACCTGATGAACCAATCTTAGAATCAACTATAATGTGCTCTGTGTCAATTAGATCATTTCGAATTAAAGGTGCTAGTGCTAGTATTGATGTTACTGCCATGCATCCAGGACAGGAAACAAGCTGCGCTTTTTTGATTTTCTCTCGGTGTAACTCTGGAATCCCAAAAACAGAGTTTTTCAAATAATCTGGATGTGGATGTTTCCACCCATACCATTTGTCATAGTCTTCAGGTGCATGTAACCTATAATCTGCACTCAAATCAATAATTTTCATTCCTCTATCGTAGAGATCTTTGACAATTTCAGTTGCTGTTCCATGTGGAACTGCAGTGAAGACCAGGTCACATTGATCTGATATTTTATCATAATTTAATTCAGAGAAAGTAAGGTCGGTAAATCCCTTTAAACTTGGCTGAACTCTGTGAATGTATTCGCCTACATGTTGTCGTGAAGTAACCATGCTGATTTCCACATCTGGATGGTTTACAAGTAAACGCAGGGTCTCTCCTCCTACGTATCCTGATGCTCCAACTATTGCTACTTTCATGATAAAACTCCTCGCAATGGAGTATAATTTATTTCCTAATGAAAGTCAGTGCATATTCTACAATAGCTTTTGGAATATTTCTCTTGGCGACTCTTGCTAATCCTTTAAACTCTACAGTGTTGTTAACCTCGTGAACTACGAGTCCCTTCTTTTCATCTTCCATAATATCGATTCCTAAAATTCCGCCACCCATAGCCTTTGATGCTTTTACTGCAATATCCTCCATCTCTTTTGTGATCTCGCAGAGCTCCGGATCTGCTCCAAGTGCAATGTTTGTCTTAAAGCCACCGGAAGATTTCCTATACATTGCAGCTAATGGCTCGTCCCCCACAGTTATCACTCGAATATCCCGTGGTGGTCTTTTGATTAGTTCTTGGAGGTAGTATATTCTATCATATGGGCCATCATTAATGTCTCTAATCTCCATAATTGCTTCTGCGGTATCCTTGTCCTTGAGTGGCATTACTCCTCTTCCCCAACTTCCGATAATTGGTTTGATTACTAGTGGATATCCAACTTTTTCCAAATTCTCAGTTGCGCTTTTACTAGTAAATGAAAAGTATGTCTTTGGAGTTGGTATGTTGTGTTTTTTCAAACGTAATGTCATTATCATCTTGTTTCCACAAATACTTGCAACATCGTAGGTGTTAATTGTTGGAACATCCATAAATTCAAGACATGCCGTAAAGTGTAGTCCTCTAAAATAACTTACGCATCTTTCTAAAACAACACCTCCAAAATCATAATTGTCTTTCTTACTGTCAGTGTTAATTTGTGTGATCTTGGCATCTAGCATGGATGTATCGCATCCAAGATCTAACGCTTCTTTTTGTAGCATCTTCTCTTCTGACCTTAGACGGTCAAAGACGATACAGACCTTTGACATTACTCTCCCCAGTCTTCACCTACACTTTCTGCTTGTTTTAGCACGAGATTCGATCCGTCTTTACTTGCTATTTCAAAGTCTGAGCCACAATCAGGGCAGGAGACAATCTCTCCAACTGAGGCGTCGTCTGGAATTTTTAGAGTTGCATCACATTCTGAACAGTTCATGTTTTTTTTGACCACTTCTTTTGTAATTTATTAGCTTCTGTTGATTGCATTCCCCATAATTCTACGAATCCTTTGGCCATTCTCTGATCAAATGTTGACCCTTTACCATATGTTGCAATCTCATGGCTGTAAAGGGAATATGGAGATTTTCGTCCCACAACTCTGAGGTTTCCTTTGAACATCTTTAGCCTTACAGTTCCAGAAACAAAGTTTTGTGAGGATTCAATAAAGCCGTCTAGGTTATCCTTGAGAGGATCCTGCCAAAGCCCGGAATATACAAGATATGCCCACTCATCGTCAATTAGTGACTTGAACTTGTTTTGGTGCTTTGTGTGGACCATCTTTTCCAAGTCTAGATGCGCTTCAATAAGACAGGTAGCAGCTGGAGTCTCGTAAACTTCACGAGATTTGATTCCTACAACTCTGTCTTCGATGTGGTCTACAATCCCAACGCCTGAAGATCCTGCTTTTTTGTTGATGTATTCAATCAGTTTTAGAGAATCTAATTTTTTTCCATCAACCTCAACTGGAATTCCTTTTTCAAATGTAATTTCCAAGTAAGTTGGCGTGTCTGGTAAGTTTTTTGTTTTAACCCAGATGAAAATATCATCAGGTGGTTCATTGTATGGATCTTCCAGTATTCCACCCTCTATTGCACGACCCCACAAGTTTTGATCAATGCTGAATTTTTTTGCAACAGTATCGATTTGTATTCCATGTTTGTCTGCAAACTTTAGTTCTGTTTCTCTATCCAAGTTCTTGTCTCTAATAGGTGCAATTATTGGGAGGTCTGATCCTGAACGTAATGTAATGTCAAACCTTACTTGGTCATTTCCTTTTCCAGAACATCCATGAGCTAGAGCTGAAACTTTTTCTTTTTTTGCAATCTCTAACACTTTCTCAGCAATAAGAGGTCTTGCAAGTGCCGTTGCAAGACAATACTTTTTTTGGTATAGCGCGTTTGCCTTTATTGATGGAAAGATAAATTTTTCAACAAATTCTTTTTTTGCATCAATGTTGTAGTGTTTTTTTACCCCAAGCTTTTTTGCCTTGGCTTCAATTTTTTTGGGATCATCACCTTGACCGACATCAACTGTAACTGTAATTACATCCATGTCGTGTTCCTCCTGAAGATATTTCACAACAACTGATGTATCTAATCCTCCAGAAAATGCTAAAATTCCTTTTTGAGTCATAAAACATCTTTCCGGACATAATTTCGAATTTATCTTTTGTGATACGAAAAATATCAAAATTCAACGCTGAAATTTTCCGGCAAGCTTGAGCTAAAATTAGATGATTTTTTATCCATCAATTATAACGCTGTTTTATGAAAATGCGATCGGCTGTTTTGGTAGGAGTAGGAGTAATAGCCTTAGTGATAACTATAGGAGCTGCATTAGATGCCAGCAAGCAAGCTAGTGAAAATACCCTTAGAATTGCATTTTTTCCAAACATAGGTCACGCCATTCCAATTGTTGGGATTGAACGAGGAATTTTTGAGGACAACTTGGGAAATGCTACCAACATTGAACAAAAACTATTTTTTAGCGGACCTCAAGTTATAGAAACCTTATTTTCTAAATCGATTGATCTTGCATATGTGGGGCCAGGTCCTGCAATTAACGGATTTTTAAAATCTGAAAACCAAGATATTGTAATTTTATCCGGAGCTGCAACCGGAGGTGCTAGTTTTATTGTTCACCCGGATTCTCAAATAAATTCTGTTGATGACTTTACAGGAAAAAGAATTGCAGCTCCGCAGATAGGAAACTCTCAAGATGTATCTTTGCGAAATTATCTATCAGAAAATGGACTAAAGCCATATCAGAAAGGAGGAACTGTTATTGTTTTGAATATTCCCAATCCTGACATTTACACGTTATTTAATAAAGGTGAGATTGATGCTGCATGGATTCCAGAACCATGGGCTACAATTCTAGTCCAAGAGCTTGATGGTAAACGGTTGTTTTACGAAGAAGAACTTTGGCCAGAAAACAAATTCGCATCAGTTTTGCTAATAGGAAGACAAGAGTATATTGCAGCAAATCCAGAAGTTGTAGCAATGTGGTTAGAGTCACACCAACAAACAGCAAACTGGATAAATGACCATCCGCAAGAAACCAGAATAATTTTTAATCAATTTATGCAAAACAACATGGGTCAAACATTGTCAGACAGTGTAGTTGATGAGGCACTTGGAAACTTGGCGATTACCACAGACTCTGTTAATGACTCAATTTACACATTTGCACAAAGAGCAGACTCTCTTGGCTATCTTGGACGAGACGGATACACCTTAGATGGAATATTTTTTGACAGAGCTTCAAATGAATCACTTGAGGATAACAACTGATAATGGCAAAACTTGAGATCAAGGGTATTGTAAAGTACTTCAAGCATGAAAGCCACAAACTTTTGGCTTTGGATGGTGTGAACCTTAAAGTCGAAGATGGAGATTTTGTGTGTCTGGTTGGGCCTTCTGGATGTGGCAAATCTACTTTGTTGAGGATTGTTGCAGGGCTCGAAACCCCTGATGAAGGTCAGGTGCTGTTTGATGGAAAACCACTCACCACTACTGGGCCTGAGAGAATCATGGTTTTTCAGGAGGGAGCACTGTTTCCATGGCTGAAGGTTCAGGACAATGTGGAGTTTGGTCTAAAGATGGCAGGAATTCCAAAAGAAGAGAGGGACCAAATTTCCAAGAGATATTTAGATATGATGCAGCTTACAAAATTTGCAGACTCGTATACTTATCAACTTTCAACTGGAATGAAACAAAGAGTTGCAATAGCTCGGGCTCTAGTAATGGATCCTGATATATTACTAATGGATGAGCCATTTGCATCTCTTGATGCACAGACAAGAGACTTACTGTTAGTTGAGATGCAGCTGATTTGGGAGAAAACCAAAAAAACAATTTTATTTGTAACACACAATGTAGCAGAGGCTTCAGTTCTAGGAACAAAAGTTGCAGTGTTTAGCAACAGACCATCTAAAATTAAAAGACTATTTTCCGTTGATTTTAAAAGACCGAGACTTGTAGAAGATGAGAATCTATTAGGGATTCAGAAGGAGATACTATCTGAGCTTAGACCAGAGGTAAAAAAGAGTAAGTAATTTTATGAAAAAAAATATTCTGGCTAAACAAATTGCATTTTACATTATACTTGTAATAGTCTGGCAAGTAATCTCAATGTCAGACATTTTGCCAAGTCACAGCTTTCCATCTCCATACGAAGTTGGGGAAAGTTTAGTGTACATGATATCTGATGGAAGCTTATTTTTTGGAATTGTAACTACCCTTATGAGATTGGTAATTGGACTTACCATTGCAATTGCAATTGGAGTTTTTCTTGGAATTATTATGGCAAGAATAGATATTGTGAATCAAACAATTGGATCTTTGGTATTGGGACTTCAGTCAATTCCGTCAATTGCGTGGGTTCCACTCGCACTACTTTGGATTGGATTAAACGATGCTGGAATTATCTTTGTGACAGCAATCGGTGCTATATTTGCAGTCACAATAAACACTTACACTGGAGTCAAAAACATAGACCCACATTATATAGAAGCAGCTCGCAATATGGGGGCAAAGGGAACCCAACTGATCACAAATGTCTTGATCCCTGCCGCATTTCCATTTATGATTTCTGGTTTTAAACAGGGTTGGGCCTTTGCATGGAGGGGAGTAATTGGTGCAGAAATGTTATTTTCGCTCCTAGGATTAGGATTTTTACTCAACGTGGGTCGATTTACACTTGAGGTCTCCCAAGTTATTGCAATAATGCTTGTAATAATGGTGATAGGCATGGCAGTTGATGGATTCATCTTCAAAAAGATTGAAAACAAAGTAATGTCTAGATGGGGATTACGATAATTTAATTTTCCTTTTTAATTTTTATCGAAACTACGAAAGCAAATACAATGATAACAATTGCAAAGTACATTACAGAAACGTAATCAAACAAAACGGCGATAGTGCCAGCTATTATTGGTCCTATAACAGTGGCAATTGAGAGAGTAGAACTGAAAATTCCAGTAGAAGTAGAACGAGGATTATTCTCCATTAAATGAAAGTTTCCGCCAATAAACAAAAATGCCCAAGTTCCTCCAACTAAAGCCATAAATGGCATTGCCATCCACCAATCAGTAATTAGGGACAATCCAATAAAGACAAAAGTTGTCATGCCAATTCCAATCTTAAACTTTGAAACATTTGAAATGTTGATTTTGTTTGCCATCAGATTCATCAAAACAAATGCAACTAACGTATTTGAGATATAGATAATAGATATTTGGTGCAACTCTGCTCCTAGTTGTTCCATCAACATTAATGGAAGTATTGTCCACACGGAAGCTGCTCCAATATGTCTCAGTAAAAGAGACAAAAAAAGATACTTGTTTTTTAGAATAATTTTTTTCATGGTGCCAGGTTCTAACTCTTTTTTTGAAATAATATTCGGCAGCCTAGTGGAAATTAAAAATCCGATAATGAAAAATCCAGAGCTTGCAATGAATATCATCTTGACATCATTAATAATTCCCGCAGCTATAATTCCTACCATCCAACCTAATGCATGAAATGAAATTATTGTCGCAGCTTTTCCTTTTTCATCGGTTGCCTCATAAGCATAAGCAATCATTGCTGGAATCATTATCCCACTGAAAATACCAGCACCAATTCTTGCCAAAAATAAAAGAGTAATGTCATCGGCGAAATAATGCAGGCCAAAGGTGATAGCACATCCAATAAACCCAATTCTAATGAATAGGAGCCTAGTTCCCTTCTTGTCTGAATGCCTTCCAAAGTAAATCTCAGATAAAATTTGGGACAAACTAAATGAACCCACAATTAATCCAATCTCAAAAATTGAGTCTGTGACTCCCAATGCAATAATGGGCATGAAGACAAAAAGAATTGATATGCCTCCATGTTGGAAAAAGGTGACACTACGAATCAAATTGTTAATCTGAAAATTTTGCATAAATTTACATAAAATACCACTTTACCTAATTTCAATATACGCATACCTTCTTTAGTCTCAAAAGAGTTAAACCGAACAATTCACTTTGAAAATTGTTTGACTGAAAAGGAACCATTTCTGGAGGTAATAAAAAATAGAATTTTACTATTTGACGGGGCAATGGGAACTGAAATTCAAAAATTTAATCCAAAGCCTGAAGACTTTCCAAATAACCAAGATGGATTCAATGATGGTTTGATACTAACACACCCAGAATGGATTAAAGAGATTCACAGAAATTATTTAGATGCAGGAGCTGATTGCATTGAAACAAACTCTTTTGGTTCAAACAAAATAAAACTAGACGAGTATGGTTTTGGAGCACAAACAATTGAATTTAATAAAAAAATTGCACAACTTGCATCTCAAGTTTGCTTAGAGTACACAGACCCCTCTCGATATGTAATTGGTTCAATGGGGCCATCGGGTTTTCTTCCAAGCTCAAATGATCCAGATTTGGGACTAAAGTCAATTGATGAAATCAGAGAAGCATTTGAGCTTCAAGCTGAAGGATTAATTCTGGGGGGAGTTGATGCACTGCTAATTGAAACCAGTCAAGATATTTTGGAAGTAAAGCTTGTTATCGAGGCATGTCACAATGCAATAAAAAAAACTGGAAAAAAAGTTCCAATCATTGCAAACACTACTTTAGATCAATATGGAAAAATGTTACTTGGAACAAACATTCAAGCTGCATACACCACAGTTTCAGACATGGGGATAGATGTGTTTGGTTTGAACTGCTCAACTGGTCCAATTGAAATGACGCCAAGTGTAAGATGGCTTGATGAGCAAAACGAGCATAATTTACTAGTGGTACCCAACGCCGGCATGCCTGAAAATCAGGGTGGGCAGGCGGTTTACAAAATGACTCCTGAGAAGATGGGTGCAGCACTGGGTGATTTTATTACACAATACAAAAAAGTGCGAATTATCGGTGGATGTTGCGGTACAAGCCCCAAACACATTGCTGTTCTAAGAAAAGTAATTGACGAAAAAGCTCACTCTACCAAGGGTTAAGTATTTAGAAAAACCGATGTCAATTTATCACATTGAGCACTCCCAGAGTAAGTTCTGCCCTAAAAACGGTTGACCTAAAACAGATACCCCCTCCACTAATCATCGGAGAGAGGATCAACACCCAAGGTTCAAGAAAAGCAAAACAATTTGTCCTTAATGATGACTATGAGGGGCTAATTGATTTAGCAAGAACACAGGTTGAAGATGGTGCTCACTGCCTTGACGTATGTGTTGCAACAACCGAACGCTCTGATGAAAAGCAATTCATGTTAAATTTAGTAAAACGTTTGAGCCTTGAGATCGATGCTCCACTCGTAATTGACTCAACTGATCCTGATGTGATCAAATCAGCTGTGACCCAAATTCCTGGAAGACCCATAATTAATTCTATTAATCTTGAAGGTGATGGAAGCAGATTTGAAAAACTTGCTCCACTAATGTCAAAGTATGGGTTACCAGCAATAGCGTTGTGCATTGGACCTAAAGGGATGGCAAAGACCCCGCAAGAAAAAGTTGAAACCGCGGAGCTACTTTATGAGACAGGAAAAAAATATGGATTAAAAGAGGAACAATTCATCTTCGATGTTCTTACATTTACTTTGGCAACAGGGGAAGACGAATTTTTAGATGCAGGAAAAAATACTCTAAAAGGAATAAGACTTGTAAAAGAAAGATTTCCAAATTCCTTTACCACACTTGGATTAAGTAACATTAGCTTTGGACTTGCTCCCTATGCACGTAAAATTATAAATTCCGTATTTTTGTATCACGCAGTAAAATCAGGATTGGATTCTGCAATTGTTAATTCCAAAGAGATCATTCCTTACGGTGAAATTGATGAGAAAGAGAAAAAACTGGCTGAAGATCTAATCTACAACGCTCATCCAAACTCGCTATCTGACTTGATTACCTACTTTGAAAAAACAGGTCCTCAAGCAAGCACAGCATCAAAAAAGGTTGATGTTGATCCATCCTGGCCTGCGGGCAAACGTGCAAACTTTAGGATTGTTAACCGACTCAAAAAAGGAATTGAAAATGATGTTGTATCTGCTATTGCAGAAAAACTTGGAAATAACGAAATCATCAAAGACAATGAGGGTCTCTTGTTTCTTGATGCATCAAGGAAGATTACTCACGATGGTGCAATCAGAACTCTGAACGAGGAATTACTTCCTGCAATGAAGGAAGTAGGAGACAAATTTGGTTCTGGTGAGTTGATCTTACCATTTGTTTTAAAATCTGCTGAATGCATGAAGGCAGCTGTGAGTGAACTGGAAAAGTATATGCTCCAAGAAGAAGGAACCAGCAAAGGAAAGCTCGTACTTGGAACAGTTTATGGTGATGTTCATGATATTGGAAAGAATCTTGTAAAGACGATTTTCCAAAATAATGGTTACACAGTTTATGATTTAGGAAAACAAGTTCCTCTTCAAAAGTTTCTAGAAAAAATCGAAGAGGTAAACCCTGACGCTGTGGGTTTGTCTGCGCTCTTAGTATCTACATCAAAGCAGATGCAGTTCTTTGTAGAACATGCAAGAAAAAATAAAATGAATATTCCATTTTTATGTGGTGGTGCTGCAATCAACACAAACTACATCAATAGGATTGCAAAGGAAGATGGACTCTATGAACCAGGAGTGTTTTATTGTAACACTATGTTTGAAGGGCTAAAAACAATGGACAAGCTTGTATCAGACAAGGACCAACTTCTGCAGGAATGGAAAGAAAGAATAGAAAAATGGAAAGATACGACCCCCACTGCTATCTCTGACTCTGAAATCGCTAGGAGTACTGTGGTTCCTGTAGCTCCTCCAAGTCCT
>Ga0209997_10000200_pt1 | contig 18501 bp, 16 predicted proteins | sample CR04metaG_FD_182079 | JGI IMG/M metagenome (GOLD analysis project Ga0209997, IMG submission 182079) | Deep subsurface microbial communities from Mariana Trench to uncover new lineages of life (NeLLi) - CR04 metaG (SPAdes) (version 2) | ecosystem: Environmental > Aquatic > Marine > Ocean trench...
TGTTATTCCTACCGGCAGCTGATGAACCAGTTCCGGAAAACTGAGGTGATAGTTTTGAGAAATCCTGAAATTGTCTGTTGATCGTAGGAGTTACCGCAATATCCTGAGCCGTTACGTTTTGAGTTGCACCTGTTCGCGATCCGCTAAGGATAGAGCTTTTCTCAGCAACTACAGTAACACCGGTTATTTCAATATCTTCTTCAATAAGCACAAACTGTATTTCTAAGTTCTGACTCAGTTTCAGGTTAATATTTTCTTCCTTCTGAGTTGTATATCCAATAAAAGAAACTGTTAAAGTATATGGACCACCAGGACGTAATTTTAACAGGTTGAATCGACCATTAATCATAGTGGATACGCCATATTGGGTCCCTGAGGGTTCGTGAACGGCAATAACATTTGCATTCGGCAAAGGGTCACCACTTGCGTCAGTAACAGTACCGTTCATAGCTGAAGTTGTTACACCTTGTGCAAACAGAGAACCGGAACTTGCTACTAACAGTATAATAAAAGCAAAAATAAATTTGCTAAAGTAACTGTTCTTCATATCATCTCCTTTTTTAGTGAATTGTTTGGTTGATTAGATATTTAGAGTTTAATAACTCATATTATAATTGTATTAAAGTCACTCAATAATTTCTACTCACATATCAAACGAATCCCGTTTAATTGGGATGAGTTTCTAATACGTCGAGACAAAAAATAAAATAATAACCAGATGAAATATCATTCAATTTCCAGAGTAATTCAAGTAATTTGACAAAATTAATAATAATTAATATTTGATAAATTTGTAGGAAGTTGATTATATTTCATCAAATTATAATCTTCACTAATAATCCTGCATTTTTCACTTCAAGTAATTAACTTTAACAATATTTTACTTAAATTGATTTTTAACTCTGTTAGTTAAGTATAATTGGTTATCATTTTACTCTTTAATAATTTTGAGTGTTAATTATTTCAATCATTGTATAACTTAATGTTTATGAATTATTTGCTAAAACTTAAACAAGCCATATTAACCGCACTCATAATAATTTTATTTTCTGCACTATCATATTCACAATCACAACCCTACGTTATATTAATTTCATTTGATGGATACAGATGGGATTATGTTAACAGAGGAATTACTCCGAATATAAATTTGTTAATAGATGGCGGAGTAAAAGCCACTTCATTCAAACCTATTTTTCCAACAAAAACTTTTCCTAACCATATATCCATCATCACAGGAATGTATCCTGAAAATCACTGGATTATATTTAATGAATTTAAAGATCCATTTAATGGTAGAGAATATAGTATTCGTGATAGCGTAGAAGTAAGAGATAGCAGATGGTACAAAGGTGAAGCGTTTTGGGAAACTGCAAGAAGGCAAGGAATTATTACAGCGAGTTATTTCTGGCCCAGCTCCGATATGAATCTTGAGTACAGACGTCCAAACTATTTCCTTCATTATGAACATGAAATACCGTATGATGTACGAGTACATAGTGTTTTAGATTGGTTACAGCTTCCATATAAAGAACGACCTCATTTCATCACAATGTATTTTGATTTGACTGACGGTGTCGGTCACTGGTCCGGACCAAACTCACCGGAAATGGATATGGCAATTTCCAGTCTTGACTCAACACTCGGCAAATTACTTTCCGGTCTTGAAGAAATTCAAATGCGGGATAGTGTTAATATTATTCTGGTATCCGATCACGGAATGACCGAAGTATATTTCGAAAATATTATTAATGTGGAAGAAATGCTAGAGGGATATCAGTTTGTTTCTTCTAACAACGGACCCGCAATGATGATTTCTGCTGATGATTATGATATTGAGAAAATCTACTCTCTTCTTAAAAAGAATGAAAATCATTATAAGGTTTACCTGAAAAAAGATATTCCACTGTTCTATCATTTTTCAAAATCACCAATGATATCCGAAATTCTTTTGGTTGCGGAAATGGGTTGGGCTGTTGTAACAAATAAAGACCTGAAGTGGATGAATCCTGAGAAATATAAAGGGAATCATGGTTATGATAATCATCACCTGGATATGCACGGAGTTTTTGTAGCAGCCGGACCTCAGTTCAAAAATGATTATAAAACAGGTGCATTAAATTGTTTGGATGTTTATTCTTTGCTCTGTAAAATATTTAATATCATCCCAAACAATAACATCGATGGAAAACTTGAACGAATTGAATTTATATTATACGAAGATTAAGGGAAGAAAAATTTATAATTATGGAATTGCTCAATATTAAATACCAAAAGTATAAACTGGATAACGGGCTTGAGATAATTTTACATCAAAACAAAAACCTTCCGGCAGTTGCTGTTAATGTTTGGTACAAGGTCGGCTCGGCACAGGAAACAAAAGGGAAAACAGGGGTTGCTCACTTGTTTGAACATATGATGTTTCAGGGTTCCGAAAATGTAGCAAAGGAAAAGCATTTTAAGTATGTGCAAGAATCCGGCGGAACATTAAACGGTTCAACCAGCATCGATAGAACAAATTACTATGAAAAACTACCTTCTAATTATTTGGAACTTGCGCTATGGCTAGAGTCTGACAGGATGGGCTATTTTCTTCCTGCTCTTAATCAGGAAAAATTGGATAATCAGAAAGATGTAGTTTTTAATGAGCGGCTTGAAAGATATGACAATCAACCTTATGGCTTGGCATGGGAATTATTAATTACAAATCTGTATGATAAAAATCATCCTTATAGCTGGCCCACTATTGGTTTTGCAGACGATATAAAAAATTATAATCTGGATGATGTTGTAAATTTTTTCAAAAAATATTACTCGCCAAATAATGCATCTTTGGTTGTAGCCGGTAATTTTGATGTTGAGAAAACCAAATCATTAATAGAAAAATACTTTGCAAATATTGAAAGCGGAGAAGAATTAAATCATTTAAAAACAGTTAACAAAAAGTTAGATGAGAATAAGGTCATCACTTACGAAGATAACGTACAATTAGAACGGATATATCTATCCTGGCCATCAGGAAAAGCTTACAGTGAGAATGATGCGGCATTAGATATTCTATCGGATTTACTTACGGGCTCAAAAAATTCGCGTTTGTATAAAACTCTTGTTTTTCAAAAAGAGATAGCGCAGGATATTTCAGCTTTTCAGTTTTCCGGTAAATATGCAGGGCATTTTACAATAGTTGGAACCGCAAAACCCGGGCATACTTTGGATGAAATAAAATCTGAAATATTTAAAGAGATAAATAATATTAAAGTGAATGGAATTTCCTCAAAAGAATTACATAGATCAAAGATAGGTATAAAATCAAGTTTTGTTTTCTCGCTTCAAAATTTAGATTCAATCGCTGATCATTTAAACTCGTATAACTTTTATTTGAATGAACCCAATTCATTTAGCTTTGATTTGAACCGTTATGATAAAGTTACCACCAAAGAAATAAATAATGTCAGTGAAAAGTATCTTTCAAAACCATTTGTTGAACTAAGAATAATTCCGAAGAGCAGCAAAACATGAAATTTGACCGTAGCAAAAAACCTTCGCCTTCCTCTGAAATATCTTTCAAGATGCCGTCTCAAAGTAAATTCTCTTTAAATAACGGGTTGGATATTTATTTCGTAAAAAAGAAAGAACTCCCGATTATACGATTAAATGTTATAATAAATGCTGGGAGTAAATTCGATCTGACAAATAAAAAAGGCACTTCCAACTTACTTACAATGTGCATAGATGAGGGTGCAGGTAAATACAATGCATTAGAATTAAGCGAGCAGTTTGATTTACTCGGTGCACACTTATCGCTAAACTGTAATAACGATACGATTCAAATTACTCTTCAAACACTAAAAGAAAATTTTAATGAAGCATTGGATCTTTTAGGAAAGATTTTAACAGAACCTCATCTTACAGAAAAAGATTTTGATCGGGAAAAAAGTAAAATTCAGACACAATTAAAGCAACTTAGCGATGATCCGGATTACTTAGCCAACACTGCGTTCGAATCTATACTCTTTGGTGAAAGTCACCCTTACTCCTTCCCTGTCTTAGGACTCAATGATAATATTGCAAATATCAACAATGATGAGATAAGCTCTTACTACAGCAAATTTATTCTCCCGAGCAATTCCTTCATTATTGCTGTCGGAGATATTACGAAGGAAGAATTAAAGAAAAATTTAAATGAGCATATTTCCGTTTGGGAAAAAGGTAATGCAGATTTTCATGTTGATAAAGTAAGCAACCCGGATAAAAAAACTGTTTATATTGTTAATAAAAAAGATGCAGTTCAAACCGAAATAAGAGTCGGACATCATTCAACCGGGAAAAAATCAAAAGACTATTTTAGCAAGCACTTACTTAATACTATTTTAGGCGGGCAGTTTACAAGCAGGATAAATCTCAATCTCCGTGAAAAACATGGTTACACTTACGGTGCGGGTTCAAGCTTTAATTATTATAAAGATGATGCTTACTTTGGTGTTTCAACATCAGTTGGAATTGAAAACACAACCAACACATTAAATGAAATATTTTATGAGTTAAATAATATCCGAAACGGTGTTACTGAAGAAGAGTTATCCTTTGCTAAGTCCTCAATCATTCGCAAGTTCCCGTTGAACTTTGAAACCTACAGACAGGTTGCTTCTCACATTATTGGAAAAGTTATATATGATTTACCCGATGATTATTATGATAAGTACATTAATAATATTAATTCAGTTTCAATTGATGAAGTAAACGAAGCTGCAACGAAAAACATTTTCCCTGATTCTGCAATGACTGTTCTTGTTGGTGATAAGGATAAATTATTAGAGCAGTTAAAAGATGATAATTTTGGTGAGATAAAAGTTGTTGATTAGCTTACTCAAGTTGACCGCTTAAATTTAACTATTGTTTGTAGTATAGAACCGAATTGTCATTCTGAATGTAGCGCAGCGGAGTGAAGAATCTACAGCTTATAATATTGAGACTCTTCTCCCGATAAATCGGGATCAGAGAGACAAAAACTTCTTGTGCAGCTGTTAAGTGTCCCAGATTATCCCAAAGGATAAAACAGGAATACGAACTGTTTCAATCAATATTTTCACTCGGTTTTGTTTCGGAAGGATGAACAATTTTATATCCTACTTTTCTATAACTCTTTATTACGGGTAATAAATTTCTAAAGTTGTCTACGCTAATCAAAAAAGTTATGCTCTCCCCTTCTGCTGTATTTTTCATAAAAGTATCGAATGAACTTATCAATAAATCTATTTCACTAAAGTCCAGCTTCTGCAAGTAACTTAGCTTGACAATTTTAATTTTTCTCTTAACTAGCTCATCCTTCAGATAAGAAAATATCACTGAATTAAACAGATCTGATCCATCATCAATAAAGAAATATGTTGCGGAAGAGAAATCATTTATTATAGAAAGTAGCGGTCCCTTCAAACGATTTTTAGAATAACCATCTTTCAGTTTATACTTCAATTCAGGAATGTCATCATTAAGCAATAGCGAATAAGTTTTTTGTTTATCAAGTATAAATTTTCTGACCGATAAATTTTCCGTAGAAGGAACAAATAAAGGTGAAAAAGGTTCCGGAATTTCCAGCAACAATGAATCCTCAAAACTTGATAGTTCAAAATTTTCCAAAATAAATGCTGCCGTTCCGGCAGAGCGGAAAATATCTTTGTGATAATCAATATCTGCTCTCAGCTTAATTTCATCTTTCCATTTTATTTCTAAAATCGATCTTCCAGAAAATATTTTCTCCACCGAATTAATTGTAACATCCGATTCCCAAAAATTAGAATTGATCTCAGCTAAGATCACCGGGATTGAAAGGTCTCTGGGAATTTTAACTTTGTATGATTTATCTACTTTGGAACTTTTACTTTCTTTTATCCAATCATCAAGCAAACCGAGGCTGTGCAGTGAAAATCGGAACAAACTATCGATCTCTGTATTACTCAATTCTCTTTTATTGGATATTGAATTATTTTCATTTTCATAAATGTTTAAAACAAGATTTGCAATCAATAAAACTAAAGCTGTACCAAACATTATCGATAAAGCAGATTTTTTACTAAAATAAAAAGGCATCTGATCTTATTTCCAATTTACTACGTTGTGGGGCATGGTTGCATCGCTGCATGTAATAATTTTTACAGCAGGTAGATGAGTTTATACTGTTAATCACATTTTTTTGAAAAGTTATTTATTCTTAAACTCAGGTTTTCTTTTTTCGAGGAAAGCAGAAGTACCTTCTTTAAAATCTTCTGTTCCGCAGCAAAGTGCAAAAAGACTAGCTTCTAAATTTTGTCCTTCTTTTAACGACATTTCATCTACAGCTTTGACTGCCTTCATTGCCAACCTTATTGCCTGTTGTCCTTTCCCTGTAATTTTCTTAGCCATCTCAGTTGCCTTATCCAATAGTTCGCTTTGAGGATAAACCTTGTTAACAAGCCCAATCCTGTAAGCTTCATCGGCACTAATCATATCAGCAGTTAAAATGTATTCCATTGCTCTGCCTGAATTTATCAATCGAGCTAACCTTTGAGTTCCACCGTAACCAGGAATAATTCCTAAATTAACTTCGGGCTGCCCAAATTTTGCATTATCACTTGCAAGCCGTATGTGACAAGCCAAAGCAAGTTCGCATCCGCCACCAAGAGCAAACCCGTTAACGGCAGCAATTACAGGTTTATCAAATTTTTCAATCTTACTAAAAACCGCCTGCCCTTTTTCAGCAAACTCTTTTGCACTTATCGTATCAAGTTTGTTCAACTCTTTAATATCAGCGCCAGCAACAAATGCTTTTTCGCCACTTCCTGTTAAAACAATAACATAAACATTTTCATTCTCTTTAAGTTCATCAAAAACTAAATCTAAATCATTAATGGTTTGTGCATTTAATGCATTTAATTTATCGGGGCGATTTAATGTAACAACTGCAATGTTGTCTTTTACATCTAACAATAATGTTTGATAACTCATTCTTATATCTCTTAAAAATTAATAAATAAAGGTATGCGCACTCTAAGATCAACGGAGATAAACTGGGCTGATTCCATATAATGATAAGCAGCCATTATCTCCATCATGAACATTGATATACCTACTCCGCCGGTTACGCCAAATTTCGATATATCTTCTTTAAAATTAATATGATCTGAATCAACTTTAAATTCATGCAGTTTTTCAAAATAAGTATAGGAAGCTGACAACTCAACAATTGGCATTAACAAAACAATCTGTTCAATTAAAGGACTGAAATAATATCTAATTCCCAGATTAACTGGCAAAGCATTAGTTGATAAATTAGAATAATCTGTTTCCTGGTAAAAACTTTGCGCGCCGGGATATTGTTCGAATCCAACATTTAGAAATAAGAAGAATGGTAAATATTCATTATCTGTATAAGATATCTCAATATTAAAACCATAACCGATGTCTGTTGAATTGGAAAGATCGCTTATAGGCAGCCTTGGTCCTACACCAAATGCAAGAAAAACACCTCTCGCTTTTGAAACAGGAGGATCAATTGCAAATGAATTGATAGTAAAAAGAATTATAAACGGAATTAAAAATTTATTCATTACTCTATATTAAACTTAAAGTAAAAATAGTGAAAAGCATGCTTTTAATCATTCGGTTCTGTAAGATTAAAATTAAGTTCTGTTCCCACACCGAATTTTTTAATTAGATCGCCGCCGTGTTCCGCTGTTTGGTAAATGAGGTAGCAGCCAAACAAAGCAAGGGTTAGAATAATATATTTATAAGATGATGAAAATTTTTTCTTTACAACAAGATAAGTACGTAACACAAGCATTCCGGTAAAATACCAAACAGTTAAATTTGCAAATGTTTGATGCTCATTAAATAGTTCGCTGCTTGAATCGTTCCAATACTGGTAAGCGATATAAGCCTGGTTTCCTGTAAGCACAGCAAATAATGTACCTATCACTCCTAAAAACAAAAGCAGATGTGCTGCCTTTTGGTAAAATTCTTTTCTAAACACTATCCCTATCAGCTCAAGTATTACGTACGTTATTAGTAAAGCGATTGGGAAATGAACAACCTTTGGATGCAGCTCTGATAAGAATTCCATTATTTACTCTCGATAATAAAAATCATAAAACAGAACCACCGTTTACATTTATAATGCTGCCAGTTATGTGTGAAGCAAGATCGGAAGCAAGGAAAATTACCGCTCCTGCAACATCCTCGGGCACTGCTATTTTTCTCAAAGGTATTTCTTTAATTATTTTTACTTCCTCATGTTTATTTTCAAAAACATCCCCGGTCATATCAGTTTTAACCCATCCCGGTGCAACACTATTAACAGTAATATTATATTTCCCCAGCTCTACAGCAAGTGATTTCGTAAAAGCAATAATCCCGCCTTTTGATGCAGCATAGTGTGAGTAAAAAGCTTCTCCACGCTGTCCCGCAGTTGAAGATATATTAATTATTCTTCCGAAATTATTTTTCTTCATTATCGGAACAACATACTTTGTGAAGAGGAAAGTTCCTGTTAAGTTAATATTAATTGTGTTATTCCATTTATCTAAAGATAAGTTTTCAATATCACTTTTTTTCCAGATACCGGCATTGTTTACAAGAATATCAATTTTCCCAAAATCATTTTCAACTGTATTGATTACATTGCATATATAATCCTCATTATTGGTATTAACTTTAAACGATCTCACTATATTTTCACCTGTATATTCATCACATAATTTATTAGCGAGTTTTTCGTTTGTGTTGTAAGTAAATGCTACATCAGCGCCTGCTTTTGATAAGAATTGTACGCACGCTCTTCCAATTCCTCGTGACCCGCCTGTGACTAATGCTGTATTATTTTTTAGATTAATCATCGCTAATATTTAACTTTGTACAAAAACAAGCCTTTTGCTGCAACTGCCTCTCCGGCAGCTTCCCTGTTTTTTTCATTAAAAATATTTTCAATATAACTTTTGTTTTCTCCCAAATCCAAAGCTTTAAATAGGGTACCGATTATTGTTCTCACCATTCCATGTAAAAATCTATCGGCTGAGATAAAAAATAAGTAAAAGTTATTTGTTTCTCTCCATCTTATAAAATTTACTTTACAGGTTTTATCTTTTACCTCCGGGTTTTTTCTACAGAAAGATGTAAAATCTTTTTCTCCTAAAAATGTATTGCTTAACTCATTCATTAAGCTAATATCCAAATTCTTTTTTATTAAAGAATATTTATAATAGAATGGATATTTTTCTTTTGAGATCAAATACAGGTAAGTTCTTTCTTTGGCATCAAAGCGTGCGTGAAACGATTCACTTACTCTTTGAATGTTGATTGCTGAAATATCAATAGGCAAAATGGAATTTAATGAATGCTGAAATTGATAAATATCAATCTCTTTTTCATCGCGAAAGTTTGCCACCTGCCCCAAAGCGTGAACTCCGGAATCTGTTCTGCCGGAAGCAATAAGGTTAACTTCCTCCGTAATAATTACCCTTATTGCATCAGAAATTGTTCCCTGAACAGTCCTGGCATTCTCCTGAATTTGCCAGCCAGCGTAATCAGTACCATCATACTGAATTGTTAATTTATAGTTACTCACCTGTTCTCAAAATAAAATCTACATCTCATATGTTAAATTCATCCCATAATTCTCAAATGCAGACCGGAAAGATTATCACTTTTTTTTGCCAGTTCAGGAAATGAAAAATCATTTTTTACGTTTTCTGCAAAGTGCGAATTGGCTTTATTTTTTTAATAATTCTTTAATCAATCAATTGGAATTAAGTAATTCTCAGTTGTTCAAAAAATTTATGCTGTAAAATATAAAAGATAATGTAATCTGAATAATCATTTATATTAAATTTTGGTAGCTGAATATTTGTGGTAATTATGAGATTAATTAGCCGTTAATATTTCCAGCAAAAACTTCCAAAAATTACTCTTTTCTACATATTATCAAATGAATTTCAGCGTTAGACAGCAATAATATCTGGCATAGAATTTACTGTTAGCATATACTGCATTGGAGGTAAACTGAATCTTTATTGGTAAAAAATGTTAAAGCAGCTCAAATCAAAAATAGGACTATCAGACAACCTGAAGAAATTTAAGGGAGAGTCGGATAGTTCAAATTTCTTACATCTCATATCAGATAAAACATTCGAATGGCTAATCAATAGTCTCCAGATAGGATTATTTCAAACAACGTTAGACGGTAAAATACTTTATGTAAACGATTACGCGCGAAAAGTATTTGAATATGACTCTGTGGGAGAAATATATGCGACCAATGTATTAACTAAATATAAAGACAAAAAAGACAGAAAATTATTTCTTCAAAAACTTAAAAAATATTCTGAGGTAGAACATTTTGAAACGGAAATCATAACCAAAACCGGTGAGATTAAAAATATTGTTTTAAGTGCCATACTCAACGGTGATTCCATTACGGGTATGGCAATCGATATTTCTGATAATAAAAAAACCGGTGAAGCACTCCAAAATTCTCTCTCAATTTTACGCTCTATATTAGAATCCACCGCAGATGGAATTCTTGTAGTAAATAAAGACGGGATAATAGAAGACTTTAACAATAACTTCATACAGATGTGGAAAATCCCTTCATTGTTAACTGAAACAAGAGAAGAGAAAAATCTTATTAATTTTGTTCTTGATCAGTTGAAAAAGCCAGATGTTTTTCTAAAGAAAGTAAAAGAATTATATGATAACCCTGACAAGGAAAGTTTTGATCTAATTGAATTTAAAGATGGAAAAATCTTTGAAAGAAATTCGCGCCCGCAATTACACGATAAAAAAATAATTGGAAGAATCTGGAATTTTAGGGATGTAACAGAAAATAAAACAGCTAAAAAAGAATTAAACGAAAATGTACTTAAATATAAAACACTTTTTGATACTGCAAACGATGCCATCTTTCTTATGAAAGCAGAACAGTTTGTAGATTGCAATTCCAAAACTCTTGAAATGTTCGGATGTTCGCGTAATGAAATAATTGGTAAAACACCCTCCAAATTTTCACCTGAAAAACAACTGGATGGGCGCAACTCAAAAGAGAAAGCTGTTGATCTTATAAATAAAGCGCTTTCAGGAGAACCAGTTTCATTTGAATGGAAACATTGTAAGCTCGACGGAACTCTATTTGACACTGAAGTAAGTTTAAACATGTTAGAATTAAATAGCGAGGTAATGGTTCAGGCAATTGTTAGAGATATAACTGAGAGGAAACGATCGGAACTTTTGCAGGATGCGGTTTATAAAATTTCGCAAGCAGCGAACAAAGCAAAAGATTTAAATCATCTTTACTCCCAGATTCATAAAACTATCAGCGGATTTATAAATGCAAAAAACTTTTACATCGCTTTATATAACTCGGAAATAGATTTACTCAGCTTCCCATACTTTGTAGATGAATTTGACGAAACACCTAAACCTAAAAAGGCCGGCAGAGGATTAACCGAATATGTGATACGTAAAGGTGAACCTGTACTTGTTGACCCCGAAATGTTTGCTCATCTTAATAAAACAGAAGAAGTTGAAAGAGTATTAACTGATTCAATTGATTGGTTAGGTATTCCTTTAAAAACAGGCGAAAAAACAATCGGCGCTCTCGTTGTACAAACTTATTCAAAACAATTCAGATATAGTGAAGAAGACAAAGAATTTCTTTCCTTTGTATCTGATCAAACTGCAATGGCAATTGAACGTGCACAATCAAAAGAAGAGCTTATTAAAGCGAGAGACGAAGCTGAAGAGATGAACCAGTTAAAAAGTAATTTCCTTTCAAATATGAGCCACGAATTAAGAACACCGATGGTTGGAATATTAGGTTACATCGAAATTCTTAAGGAGGAAATCAAAGAGCCGGATTTGAAAGAAATGTCCGAAGAAATATTCATGAGCGCAAACAGATTATTGGAAACACTGAACATGATTTTGGATTTATCAAAAATCGAATCGAACAAATCTGAAATTAATAAAATCGAATTGAATATAGGAAGAATAACTGTAGACCAGGTAAAAGGCTTCGAAGAAAGAGCAAGAAAGAAAAATATTTTTCTAAAGATATCGATAAAAGATGAACAGGTTTACTCTTTACTTGATGAAAGAATGTTCCGTCAGATGATTAATAATTTAGTCAGCAATGCCATCAAATTTACCAGCGTTGGCGGTGTAACAGTAGAAGTAGATAAGAAGTTAACCGGAGAAGAGGAAAAAGCTACATTAAGCGTAACCGATTCAGGAATAGGAATTCCCATGGACAGTCAGGAAATTGTTTTTGAAGAATTCAGACAGGCAAGTGAGGGGTTAAATCGTATTTTTGAAGGAAGCGGTTTAGGTTTAAGTATTACTAAAAAGTTTGTCGAGATGATGGGTGGTGAAATTTCTATTCACAGTAAATTGGGTACAGGTTCTACATTTACAGTTAGCTTCCCATTGAGCAGAAAAGAGAGACAAATTGTTGTTACCAAACCAACTGAAGTTAATGCGGGAATTGCTGATGTTGATAAACAGGAAAATAGCTACGATGATAATATGCATGACGTTCTGCTTGTGGAAGATGATCTTTCCAATGCAGGAGTAGTAAAATATTTATTACAAGGAGTATGCAACCTCGATATGGTTACAACGGGTGAAGAAGCGTTGGATAAGGTTACACAAAAGCAATATTCAGTTATTCTTATGGATATTGACCTCGGCAGAGGAATAAGTGGAATTGAAACAACTAAGCGAATAAGAGAAATAATAGGTTACAAAGATTTACCTATTGTTGCAGTTACAGCATTGGCTATGCATGGACAAAAAGAAATGTTTTTAGAAGGGGGCTGCTCTCATTATATTTCCAAACCTTACGATGCAAAAACATTACTGAGATTGATAAAAGAACTTCTGCCAAATGAAAATTCGAATAAGCGATAAGTTACTTTATATAAACGGTTTTTATATTTACAAATTCTTTTATTCCAACCTCTGATAACTCCCTTCCATATCCTGATTCTTTAATTAATTCGTCTGAGTATGGATTAACTGACTGAAGCATAACTTTACCAAATTTATTATAAATAATAATTAAGATATTTTTTTAATGACAACCAAAGTTTTATCATCGGTGTAGCTACCGTTCTTCGAATATTTTACAACATCCTCAAGAATAGTTACAACAATTTCTTTAGGAGAGAGTGAACTTACTTCCTTTAATTTATTTATAAGTCTTTCATCACCATATTGAATAAACTTAGTATTGGCAGTTTCTGTAATCCCATCTGAGAACAATAAAAGAATATCATTTTTTTGAAAATTAATACTTTCTATATAATATGGTGCATTTGGTACAGGACCGAGTAGAGGACCCGTAGTATCAAGCAATTCAGTTTCACCTGTTTCTGCTTCGTAAAAAATTGGCGGATTGTGCCCTGCATTAGCGTATAGGAATAAACCACTTTTATGCATTAAAAGTTCTCCATAAAACAAAGAAGCAAATTTATCATCTTCAAATATTTTATTTACGAGCTTATTCATTCTTCGCATAAGGGGAGTTATTTTTATTTCAAATCCAATTGCCATTCTAAGTGCACCGGAAATATACATTGCTTCCGCTGCTGCCCCCACACCTTTGCTTGCAGCATCTCCGATAACAATACCAAGCCGTTCGCCTTCCCTACCTGCTTCAATGTAATCGAAAAAATCACCGCTTACTATTTCAGCAGGATCTGTAACGCCATAAATTTCATAATCACCAAAGTTATACTCGTGTTCCGGAAGAATACTTTTTTGGAGCTGTCTTGCTTTATCAATATCTGCTTTAAGATGAGATGCACTTGCGGAATATCTTCTTTGCTTTATATGAGATGTTAGTGCGGTTGCAATAATACTTAGATTTAACCCTAATTTATCGTCAATCTTGTCACTGTTTAAAGCAAGTAAATATTCGTAGTAACGATTATCATTTATTTTAATTTTAGAACCAACCCCGGAAGCTGAATATTTAAAAATTCCCTTTTCCAATAACTCTTCATTTGTCTCATCTCCTAATATCGTTCTTTCTTGATCAATGAGAGAAAACATTGGATAATCTTCAACTTTTAATTCAAACCCTGGATTTAACTTTTCAAAATTTCCTGTTTGATAAAGTATATTATAAGATTTCTTGTCTATGTTTAATTTCCATATTCTACCGCCGGTTACTTTTATATCCTCATTCTCAATAATCTGATTGATAACTGAAATAAGAAGTTCCCGTTCGGAGGAGAAGTGCTTCGATGCGATTGATTCCACTAATTTGTATAATTTTTTTTGATTCATAATTAAATATTAATATTATTACTCTGTATAAAAATCTATCATTTGCTGAATTGTCCTTTTGCATACCGGGCAGAAATTATCTATTGTAATTGAGTTCATTGTGCAATCTGTAAAGGGTCTGTAAACTCCTTCCGTCACGTAGCCGCCTCCTTCAAAAGCACCAACTTTGTCAGCATACTCTTCTGTATCAGGAGTTGGAATGGGAATTCCTTCTTCTACCATATCTTTCCACTTTGAATCAAAATCTATTAATGTTGTTAAATTTGGATCAAGAGGTTCAACTTCGGTAGAATAAAAATCATTGTATGCTACATCGGAAGTATAATATTCATCACCAAGCGAAACAAAACCGTGACCAAACTCGTGAACAAAAACAAATTCAGAATTAATATTATCACTTACGCAAACAGAATAATGATTATAAATTGAACCGCCTCCGTACTTTTGCGAATTGACCAAAATATATATTTGATCGTAAGGCGCATACGAAGCAAGGGTTCTCAAATCTTTATTTGCTCTCGTCATCAAATATCTTTCTAAATCAAAAGTATAAAATGTGCTGTTCACTACGGTGTTATTCCAAACATCTTCCGCAGGAATATCCGGACCAGAATCCTCTGAGGTTGCTTCGATTCCCCAAATATTAAATTTGTCTTTATTTTCTTTAAAAGGTGAACTGCCGAACAAGTATCCAGCGAACCGATTACAATCTTCTTTAAACTTATCCATTTCATCAACCGTGTAACCATCTGGAATAATTACAATATCCACTTTAACAGAAGACTTGCCTGATTTTACAACTTCAAATGAATTGTATTTTCTGCTTCGCTCTGTTTTGATAAAATAATTATTTGGATCAATTTTATACTCAAACTTTTTTATAAGTTCATTCTCTTTATTCCTGCTGTAAAACTCAACCCTCACAGGTTTTTTCGGATAAGGAAATACAACGGTTTCACTAAATGATTTTGTTGTTTGGTCTGCTTCTTTTGTTGTCTGCCATTCGTTAAATAAAGTTGCGTAAGTGCGGGAATAAATTAATTTTCCGTTCATTTCATAAACTTCAAATTTATATTTACCATAATTAAAAATATCAATTAAGTTTTTTTTCGATCCTCCCCAAAAAGGTTCTTCAATCAGTTCATCAAAAGAATATTTATCTTCTTTATTATTGCCTGTGTGGAAATAATCCATCCGCAAAGTTTTCTCATAAAAGAATTCATCGAATTTAACCTGTGAAAATATTGATGAATTTAATAGAATTATTATAAAAATGATTCGCATATTATATAGTATTAGTGAATAAATTGTTGTTGTTATTGTGCTATAGAATTAGCCGCGAATGCGCGAATATCTTTTTTTATTCGGTTTTAATTTTTCTTGAACCTGGTTTAACCAGTTCCATTCCCTTTTCACAGAGTGGACAATCTTCCGGCAAATACGATTTAACATCTAGTTTTACGGCGCTTAACTGTGTTGAGCCAAAATCTACTTTACCGTTGCTTCTATCAACTATAAAACCAACACCAACTACTTTTGCATTATTATCTTTAACAATATCCATCACTTCAAAAACAGAACCGCCTGTGGTTACAACATCTTCGCATACTAAAATCTTTTCTCCTTTAGTTATGGAAAAACCTCTGCGGAGAGTTAGTTTTTTATCTTCGCGTTCAGCAAAAATAAATCTTTTGTTCAACTGACGTGCAACTTCCTGCCCAACAACTAAACCACCGATTGCCGGAGCGATAACAGTATCAATTTTTTTATCACAATATTCATTCGCAATAATTGAACATAACTCTCCGATATATTCGGGGTATTGTAAAACCCTTGCACATTGAAAATAAACATCACTGTGTCTTCCCGAAGAAAGAAGGAAATGACCGTTAAACAATGCCCCTGTCTTTTCGAAGATCTCCAGAATTTTATTTTCACTTAAGCTCATTTAAGAATTCCTCCATTTCATCAGCAGCATGTGAGTCGTTATTCTTTCGTGCAATTTCAATTCCTTCTTTATAAATATTCTTTGCTTTATCAATAAAATTCAAATTTTCATAAACCTGTGCAAGTTGCATATAAGCAGGAACGTAAACCGGATTTTTTTTTATTATTGATGATAAATATCTTTCGGCTTCTTGGTAATTGCCCGTTGAAATATGTTCCAGTGCAATACCATACAAAAGGAATGAATCATCGGGGTCTTTTTCGAGGAGTTTTAGGAGCGAGTTTAATCTATCGCTCATCGTTTATTCTTTCAATTTGCTTTGCAAGTAAAAAATCTTTTTCAGTTACCCCGCCTTCGCTGTGCGTTGATATTGTTATCTTCACTTTATTCCATGAATGTATAAAAATATCGGGATGATGATTCAAATTTTCCGCCGCTTCACCAATTTTATTTACAAAATTCAGCGCTTCTCTAAAATTGCTCAATTCAAATAATTTCCCAATTTGTTTATCTTTATAATTCCAACCCGGCAAACCTGAAAGTCTGCTGTCTATTTCCATCGATTTTAATAAAGGCATAATTGTCTTTTCGTGTTAGTGAAAAAAAATGATTGTAAATTTAAATAAAAAAAAGCGTATTAATAAAATACGCTTTTTTAATGAAGGAAAACTAAATTAAAAGTTAATTCGTGTCAGATTTTTCCGGTTCTTCACTCGGACTTTCTTTTTCAAGTGATTCATCGTAAAAGACAAGTTCTTCAGCATTCTCAACATGCTTTGCTACAATTTTTGTACCTTCTTTGAACGAACCTCTTAAAATTTCTTCGGCTAAAGGATCTTCAATAAATTTTTGGATAGCACGTTTAAGCGGTCTTGCTCCAAACTTATCATCAAATCCTTTATCAACTAAAAATATCTTCGCCGTTTGATCCAGAAGAAGATCGAGTTTGTTTTCTTCAAGATTCTTGTAAAGACCTTGAATCTCAATTTCAATTATTTTCATAATATCTTCCTTGGTAAGTTTCCTGAATACAATAGTATCATCAATTCTGTTAAGGAATTCAGGATTGAACAGCTTCTTCATCGCATCTTCAACAGTATCTTTCAATTGAGCATATTTGTCTTTTTCTTTTGCTTCATCACCAAATCCAAAAGAACCAACATCACGAATATCTCTCGTTCCTACGTTAGATGTCATGATGATAATTGTATTTCGGAAATCAACTTTTCTTCCGAGACTATCGGTAAGCACACCATCATCCAGAACCTGAAGAAGTATACTAAAAATATCGGGATGAGCTTTCTCAATTTCATCAAACAGCACAACTGAGTAAGGTTTTCTTCTGACTTTTTCAGTTAACTGTCCGCCTTCTTCATAACCAACATATCCCGGAGGAGCACCAACTAATCTTGAGAGCGAGAATTTTTCCATGTATTCACTCATATCAATTCTAACAAGTGAATCTTCAGAATCGAAAAGATATCTTGCTAATGCTTTACATAATTCAGTTTTACCAACGCCGGTAGGACCAAGAAATATGAAACTGCCAATCGGTCTGTTCGGATTTTTAAGTCCTGCACGGGTTCTGCGGATTGCTTTTGTTAGTTTTATAATTGCCTCATCCTGTCCAACAATTTGCTCTTTAAGCGAGTCTTCCATTTTAAGAAGTTTATCGGATTCGGTTTGTGCAATTCTGTTTACAGGAATGCCTGTCATCATAGCAACAACAGTCGCCATATCTTCTTCTGTAACATCGTGAACAATATCCTTTGTGCGGGCATCCCATTCCCTTTTAGCAATTTCGAGATCGGATTGCAGATTGCGTTCCTTATCTCTTAGCTTAGCAGCTTCTTCGTAATCCTGTCGTTTAACAACGGCGGCTTTTTCTTTCCTTACTTCTTCAATTTTCTCTTCAAGCTCCAAAACTTCCTCCGGAACCTCGAAGTTTCCCATATGAACTCTCGAACCTGCTTCATCAATCACATCAATAGCTTTATCTGGTAAATTTCTGTCGGTAATATATCTGTTACTAAGTTTAACAGCTGTATTGATCGCTTCTTTAGAATATTTTACATGATGATGTTCTTCATACTTAAATTTAATATTTGCTAGTATTTCTATAGTTTCATCGTAGGAAGGCGGATCAATCATTACTTTTTGGAATCGTCTATCCAAAGCACCATCGGTTTCAATATATTTTCTGTATTCATCCAAAGTGGTTGCGCCAATACATTGAA
>Ga0209997_10000201_pt1 | contig 18482 bp, 17 predicted proteins | sample CR04metaG_FD_182079 | JGI IMG/M metagenome (GOLD analysis project Ga0209997, IMG submission 182079) | Deep subsurface microbial communities from Mariana Trench to uncover new lineages of life (NeLLi) - CR04 metaG (SPAdes) (version 2) | ecosystem: Environmental > Aquatic > Marine > Ocean trench...
CTATTATTTTCTCCACATCATAAAAATCGATTACCATTCCTCGTTCATCAAGTTCACCTTCAAACTCAACTATCATTTTATATGAATGCCCATGAATGTTTTTACACAACCCAAAATGTTCGGGTAAACGATGACCCATTTCCCAGTGAAATTCTTTTGCAATCTTCATCACACACCTTTTTCTTCCGGATGCCATATATATTTATGCATTTGCAATTGATATCGCACATCAAGTTTATCTTCAATTATCCAGTTAACCAGGGAAACCGGTTCAAGTTCACCAAACACTACAGAAAATAATATTTTACTTTTATTTTTTAAATCATATTCAGTAATTATTTTCTTAGACCAATCGTAATCTTCCCTGTTTCCAATCACAAATTTCAGTTCATCTTTTGGTTTGAGATAATCAATGTTCTCATACAAATTTTTCTTTTCCATTTTGCTCGAAGGACATTTTAAATCCATTATTATCAAAACTCTATTATCAACATCTTTTATTGGTAAGCTGCCTCCAGTTTCCAGCATTACATCAAATCCTTCGTCGCACAATTTTTTCATTAATTCCAGACACTCTTTCTGAACGAGCGGTTCTCCACCTGTTACCTCTATCAATTTACAATTGTATTTCTTAACCTCATTGATTATTTCCGCTATGGATTTGTCTTCACCTTCGTAAAAAGCGTACTCTGTGTCGCAATAAGTACACCTTAAATTGCAATAAGTTAAACGCACAAAAACGCAGGGCAACCCGGATTTTGAGCTTTCTCCCTGGATTGAATAATATATTTCATTTACCTTTAACACAAAAGTGGCTTTTTAGTTAGTTTTAACATAATTGCGATTTAAAATTACTAAACTCTGATTTGACATGAAATTCACAATTCGATATATTTTGAGACTAAATTTTAGAGAATTTTAAGAAAAAGGTAAGAATGGCAAATCATAAATCTGCAAAGAAAAGAATTCGCACAAATGAAAAGAAAAGAGTGAGGAATAAAATAACTTCTACAAGAATTAAATCTACTATGAAGAAGGTTTTAGGCGCTGAAAAAATTGAAGACGCCGAAAAAGATTATAAAGACGCTATTGCTTTATTAGATAAGAGTGCAACTCAAGGAAAAATTCACAGGAATAATGCTGCACGTAAAAAATCCCAGCTTACAAAGCATTTAAACGGTTTACAACCAGCTGAAAAGGAAACTAAAGAGTAAGCTATAATCAAAATTTGTTATTAATGAAAAGGCTCTTCAGAAATGGAGAGCCTTTTTTTATTTAAGTTTTCTGCGATTTCTTCTACTAAAGATAATTATCGTTGTTTTGGAGCACCCCTATATATTTTTCCTGCAATTTCATTCATTTCCCTCAGCACTTCCTGCGTGTTAAAGCCCATTACAACATAATTTTTTTCGGGGCTTGCAGCAGCAACCGTGTAACCCTTTTCATTAAATAATGCAATCAGGTCTGTCAGGTAAATTTCACTTTGCACATTATTACTTTTCAGTTTGCTAATCATCTCTGCAAGCTTGCCGTACTTAAATGCAAACACTCCCGAGTTGTACTGGTTGTTGTTTATTAACTCTTCTTTTGTGTAAGAGTATTCTGTTCCTTTGCAAGAAACAGTATATGGCTTATCATCTGGCAGAGCAAGAATATCTTTGTGTTCCATTATCTGTATTACATTTCTGCTTTCATCTTTTGCTCTAATTATTCTCCCGTAATAGTTATCTTCGGGCTTTCCTTCGTACAAGCCAGTAAGCACAATCATATCAGCTTTGGATTTTAGGAAATCTTCACGGAATTTTTTTATGGTTTCCGAATCAATCAATCCCATATCTCCAGGAAGGATATAAACTATCGCACCATCTGGAATATTCTTCAACCCTTCTAATGCAACCTGTACAGCGTGCCCTGTTCCATGCTGCACCTGCTGATAAGCAAACGATGTTTTTTCCCTTTTCCCAAGATGCTTCATTACGTCACCTGCTTTTATACCGACAACAATAATTGTGTAAATATCTTCAATACCTTCTTTGCAAGCATTGTAAACTCTTTCAACAGTCGGCACTCCTAAAATAGAATGCAGCATTTTTGATTTTTCAGATTTTAATCTTTTGCCATGCCCTGCAGCAAGTATAATTGCAAGTTCGTTGGAGATATTATCTGTACCGGAAGAAAGTTCTTCAACTATTTGAATTATTTGATCATTGTTATCCATAGGTGTTGGTTCAATCTTCTTTTAATTATTATTAAATAATATATTGAGTAAAAAATTAATCAAAGGCAGGGCATTTAACAAATATGCTTTGGCTGATATACAAGATTAAAGTATCTTTATAATCAATTTTTTGAATATTTAATCTTCTAAAAGGAATCATGAACAAAACATATATTTTATCAGTTATAGTATCATTATTCATTTTCTCAAACTTGAATTTTGCACAGGAAAAGGGATTTGGATTAGGAGTTGTACTCGGTGAACCAACAGGAATAAGTGCAAAGTATTGGCTTACTCCTGGAACTGCGCTCGATTTTGGTTTGGGTTACTCATTTACTTCTTCTAACAGCTTGTTTGATTTTTATGTTGATTATGTTTTTCATAATTCAGATATGATTCATTCAACGGAGAACTTTGTGGTTTATTACGGTCCCGGTGCACGATTAAAAATAAAGGAAAGCACAAGCCGCTTGGGAGTTAGGGGTGTTATTGGAATATTATGGCTTCCCCGCGGAACGAACTTTGATGTTTTTGTTGAGGTTGCACCAATACTGGATATAATCCCGGCAACTAAATTTGATTTTTCCGGTGGAATCGGCGGGAGATATTTTTTTAATTAGCTCCATTATTATTAGCTAAATAAAAACAGAACTGTGTTATAGACAAATGAAATGGTGAAGTTAGCTTAGAGATCATTTTTCATTCAGATCATTTTATAAAGATTTACTTCAGCAAATTTATAATCTTCCCGATGAGAGAATAAAGTTTATTCATAATGGGGCAAGCACTATCGGGTTGAGCAAAAAAGTTCTTGATAATAATCCGAAAGGAAAATTTATTCTCTACATTGGAAGAATTAATAAAATGAAGAATATAAAAAACTTATTAAAAGCTTTTTCATTGATAGGAGATAAAGTCGAACATAAGCTCATTATTGTTGGCGATAATGAAACCACTCTGCAAACTGAAATGAAGCATGCCGGATTATCAGCGGAGATAAAAAAACGTGTGATCTTTAAACAGGATATTGATGAAGAATCAAAATGCGCGTTGATGAAGAATGCATCGTTACTTGTTTTTGCTTCTTTATACGAGGGTTTTGGTTTGCCTCCTTTGGAAGCAATGGCTTGTGGATGCCCTGTAATTGTTTCTGATAATTCCAGTTTACCGGAAGTATGCGGTGAGGCAGCTTACTATGTAAATCCGCAAAACCCTCAAGACATCTCCGACGCAATTATTACGGTATTAAACGATAACACTCTTAGAAATGAGTTGATCAATATTGGATTGGAAAGAGCAAAGCAATTTAACTGGACAAATTCAGCTACGGAACATTTAAATGTTCTTGAGCATGTAATAAAGCATTCCAGCATGCCTTTAGAGAAAAAGCTTAACAAATTTTTACCAATATTTGAAGAAAAAATCAGTACAATCAGATTGGAAGGAAGGAATTCTTAAGATAAGATAATTAATTATCAGCTTTAGTGGTTTTATCAATTACCGGATAAACAATTACTGAAACAGTTGTAATAAAGAAGGCAAAAAGTATTGAAAGAACAGGTGAGTTTATAAATCCCGCTGTTAGTGCTGAAAGAACCAGCCCGACTAAACCTAACACTGCACCGATTAAAATATATTTTCTATCCTCTGAAATCTGACAGCCCCTTAAACATTTTAATGCTTTAATTAATGGGAAGAATATAATAACAAAAAATGCGGCTAAGCCCAGGATTCCACTCTCAAAGTAAACCTGGATAAAATCGTTATGCCAGCTTCCAACACCTTTATCGGATAGCTGCTCTCTGTTTGTAAAAACATCATGAAACGTTCGTGGTCCATATCCAATTATAGGTCTTTCAAATTTCAAGAACAGCTCCTTTGCAGTAGATAACAGCACATCTCTGTCTGAAAGCTGAACAGGTGATTCAATTCGTTTGTTGATCTCGTTTACATTTAACTGAAATGAGAACCAACTGATCCCAATTGCCAAAAGCAGTAAGGCAATGGCGTATCTTGCTTTAATTTTAATAGCTACAATTCCAATAATAAAAATTAAAATTGCTATCACAATATTTGTTCTTCCAAGAGAAGTAACGATTCCGCTTAACATTAAAACAACTCCTGCGGCCAAAAGTAACTTTTGATGTTTAGCTTTAATTAATCTGAATAATATCAATGCAAAACCGATAACAGATACAAGGTACGATGAAAAAGTAGCATAACCTGATGTGAAAGATTCAGCGCGTTCTGTATTACCGGTTAAGAATTTAGCCAGACCTACACATGCAACAATAATTGCTGCAATTACAAATGCATAATAAATAGTTCTAAGTTTTCTTTCATCAAATGCTTTTAAATAATAGCCAAATGCAAAAAAGCTTAAAAAGAATAGCAAATCTTTATAATAAATTTGATTACTGGAATCGGGATAATCCGAAAAAAGAGCAGATAAAATTCTTATAAGCACAAACACAATAAACACATAACTTATTGTATCAATGGCTTTAAATTTATTTTTATTCGATTCGAACAGCCATACTAATACGAGCAGACCGGCAAACAATTGCAATAAAAAAAACGAGAGTAGAAAACTTGAAATTGTAGCAATGGTTAAATAAAACGGCAAACGAATATCGAAACGGCTTTCAATATGCAATTACTTAATCCTTGATATAATCATTGTTCAAATTTAATACTAATTGACGATTTAGCCAATATCTTAAGCATCCTGCAGTTTTAAGAAGCATGCACGCTATACTCTTTAGAGGGTGATAAACTATGTAATACATATTTATACAGAAGTAGTTATCTTTGCAAATTAAATATTTTTATTGATTATGAAGACTTTTTGGAGATTTTTTAAATATCTTAAGCCATATCTAAAACCGCTGGTAATGGCTAACATCTTTATGCTGTTATTTGTACTTTTCAGCTTGCTTTCGATTGGTCTGATTATGCCTTTCATCGATCTTCTGTTTAATCAGTCGGCTCAAACTTTCGTACCTCAGGCAGACATAAGCGTTCTCGACCTTAAAGAATTCCTCACTTATAAGCTGAGTGAGCTGGTCTCACAGTACAGCAAAATCAACCTTGTTACTTATCTCTGTATTCTGATGATCATAGTATTTTTCTTCAAGAATTTATTCTCATATCTTCAAACCTTTTCTATGTCATTAGTTGAACAGGGTATGATAAGAGATATAAGGTCTGATTTGTACACACATTTTCATACACTTTCTCTGAGTTATTTCACAAAAGAGAAAAAAGGGATCCTGATATCGAGAATTATAAACGATGTTCAGATAATCAGGGATTCAATGATCGCAGTGATCAACAGCATCTTCAGGGATCCGACTTTAATAATTGTATTCTCAATTGTGCTGTTCATATTTAACTGGAAACTTTCTTTGCTTATTTATGCGCTGCTTCCCGTTACCGGGTTTATTTTGGCAAAGATCGGAAACTCTTTAAAGAAACGTAGTATAAGCTCACAGGAAAGAATAGCAGATATCACTTCAATTCTTGATGAAACATTCGGGGCGATGAGAATCGTTAAAGCATTTGGAATGGAGCAGTATGAAATAAGGAGATTCAAAGAAGAAGAAAAGAGTTATTTTGCACTGCTGACAAGTTTGATCAGAAGAAGAGCTTTAGCCGCTCCAATTACGGAATTTATCGGCGTTGTTACGATTACAATCATTCTCTATTTTATAGGAACTGAAATCGTAAGGGGAAATAGCGATATGACCCCGGGGGCATTTTTTGTTTATCTCGGTATCTTTTTTCAGATGATGCCTTCCTTAAAATTATTTGGGCAGATGTTTAACAGCATCCAGGAGGGTGTTGCTGCTTCCGAAAGAGTTTTCCGCATATTAGATACCAGGCCTGAAATTAAAGATGTGAAAGATGCTGTTGTGTTGGAAAATTTTAATGAGAATATTGAATTTAAAGGCGTAAGCTTTCACTATGACGGTACTGATGAAATACTTAAAAATATTAATCTTACAATAAAAAAGGGAGAAGTGCTTGCTATTGTTGGACCAAGCGGGGCAGGCAAATCAAGCCTTGTGGATCTTATCCCTCGCTTCTACGATGTGAACGAAGGAAGTATTTCCATTGACGGAATTGACATCCGAAAGATAAATGTTAAATCCCTTCGGTTTTTAATGGGAATTGTTACGCAGGAAACAATTTTGTTTAACGATACTATCAGAAGCAATATTGCATACGGTTCAAGAGAACTTCCGATGGAAAAAATTATCGACGCGGCAAAGGCGGCTAATGCACATAGTTTTATAGCCGAATTTAAGGACGGTTACGATACGATTATCGGTGACCGCGGCGTAAAACTTTCTGGGGGTGAGCGGCAGAGGATTTCAATTGCAAGGGCGCTGTTGAAAAACCCGCCGATACTGATCCTGGACGAAGCAACTTCATCGCTAGATACTGAATCCGAATTGCTCGTTCAACAAGCCATTGTAAGACTTATGAAAGGTAGAACGTCTATAGTTATCGCTCACAGACTATCGACAATCCAGAATGCAGATAAAATAATAGTTATAGGTGATGGAAAGATTGTTGAACATGGTTCTCACGAATACCTTCTTAAATTAAACGGTCTTTACCGCAAACTTTATGATATGCAATTCAGACTATGAGCGAATATGAAGGTTTCAGGTTTTACATTAGTACGAAACGGCGTTAAGTATTTTTATCCTTTCAGAGAGGCAATCGAATCAATCTTGCCGTTATGCGATGAGGTGATTGTAAACGTCGGCTATTCGGATGACAATACTCTTAAGGTTGTTGAATCTATCAAAAGTAATAAAATAAAAATCGTCAAGAGAACCTGGGATATGAGCCTGCGCGAAGGAGGAAAGCTCCTGTCCATTGAAACAAATGCAGCATTGAATGAATGCAAGGGTGACTGGTGTTTTTACATTCAAGCTGACGAGGTCATGCATGAAAAATATATCCCGACAGTGAAAGCCGCTATGGAAGAATACCTGTTGAATGACAAGGTTGAAGGACTGCGGTTCAGATATAAACATTTCTACGGCAGTTATGATTATTACCAGGATAATTACAGGAATTGGTACATTAAAGAAGTGCGCGTTATTAAAAATCACAGGAATATCGTATCATGGGGTGATGCCATGGATTTCAGACACAAGGATACTCTGCCAGTAAAAGCCGTTGATATAGATGCTGAGATATATCATTACGGCTGGGTAAGACCTCCGGAGACTTTGATGATGAAAAGACTTGACTTCCACAAACTGTATCACACCGATGAGGAAGTGAGTGAATTTTCTGCAGCTACAACTAACTATGATGACCTGGGTAATCTAAAAAAATTTTCCGATACTCATCCGGCTGTGATGGAAGAAAGAGTAGAAATGTGTAACTGGGATTTTGATGCTAAACTAAATGAACAGAATCCTGATTGGATAAGAAAAATTCTCATCTTTCTCTATCCTGTTATAAAGAGGTTGAAAAAACTCCGGTAGTCTCAAACTTTTACCACATCGGGGACAAGAATAATTTTCAAATTTATAAATAGGCTTACAAGGGTATATTTATTATTCCGCAGCCGCCTCTTATCTGAATTCTATTAACATCTTCATCTTTACTAAAATCATAAACAACTATAGAAGATTGATAATTTACCCTTGTATCAAATATCAATAATTCATTCGCGATAAAAAAGTTTATTTTATCTTGACTATCCAACTTCTTTATTGTTTTTTGATTAACAATATCGTAAACATAAATTGTTGATGGCATTTTCTTAAATTTATTTTCGCTAATAGGGTCTGCCGTGAAAGACACATAACTCTCGTCGAAATTCCATTTTACCTTATTAATTTTGCTTCCTGTGGAATCGATAAACACTTTACCCTCAACACCAGCTATGCTAAGAAAAATCGAGTCTGCTGATTGAGTAATTCCGAAATTGCCGGAAGGTGAAACTAATGATGTACGCTTAATTTCAAACTGCGGATAACCATCTTTGATGAAATCGAATATTTCTGTTTCTTCTTTTATAAGTTTCCCAAACGGGCTGTAGATTTGATTAATCTTATTTATGTGTGATGCGATTTTCATATCGAATTGTGTTAACTGTATCTTGTAATTATTATCAAGCCAATTTGCTAACAACTGCACCGCATCACTAATTTCTCTTATCAGTTCAACAGAGGAGTTTCCCAAATCTAAGCTGTACAGTTTTATTCTTCTAATAAAAGAAACACCACGCCTAGTACCAATCCTTCTTGCAGTTATAAAAAATGCATACTCAAGATTATCACTATACGAAAGCTGAACAACGTTTTCCTTTGCTGCTGACCAGAAAAGTTCATATTCATTATCATTCAAATTATATTTATACAAACCTGTTTCTCTTCCAGCTTTACCAACGAAGAAGAAATATTCTATGTTTTTCAATGCAGTTGTTTCAACTGTTGCTCGATAATCCTTTAAGTTTTCATTATCGGATGGCTCTTTTTCACACGAAATGAAAATCAGAAAACAGCAGCAAATGAAAATAAATAATTTTACCGACCGCTTAAACATATCCGCCAATCTTTAAAAATAATTGTAGAATGAAGTTAACAATTTCCATAAAAAATCCCCATAACGGACTGTAGATGAAAACCAGCAAAAGCAAGGAACCATACAAACCAAGATTCAAATACTTTGCGGTTAATTTATTTGGGAAAAGATCGAATAAAATATGTGAACCGTCGAGAGGAGGAATCGGCAGCAGGTTAAATGCAAATAAAAACACATTCAGGAATACTCCGTACCAAAGCAAACTACTTATAATTGAGTTCTGCTCTCCGAAAATATTTGCCGAAATAATAAATAAAACAAACAACAAAGCGGAAAGAATAAAGTTTGAAAGCGGTCCGGCAAATGAAACGATTGCGTCATCCTTTAAAGGGTTACTGAAATTTTTCCTGTCAACCGGAACAGGTTTAGCCCAGCCAATTAATGCAAACCCCGATGCAAAAGCAGCAAGCGGCATAATTACACTTCCAACAAGATCAATATGTTTAAAAGGATTTAATGTTAGTCTTCCTAATTTTTTTGCAGTATCATCTCCGTATTTATTTGCGAAAAATGCATGAGAATATTCGTGAACCGAAATTGAAAGAAGAAATATTGGCAAAAACATTAAAAAATTTATCAGTCTTTCGCTTACTTGAAGATCGGGCAATGTTAACCTCTTGGATGAAATTCTTTATGAACCTGTTTAATAAAATCCCTGTCGATATGCGTGTATATCTGCGTTGTGGAAATATCGGCGTGACCAAGCATTTCCTGCACAGCGCGTAAATCCGCACCTCCTTCTAAAAGATGAGTTGCAAATGAATGCCTGAAAGTGTGTGGATGGACTTCCTTTTTAATTCCTGCTTCTTTAGTATACCTGTCAATTATTTTCCACACGCCCATTCTTGAAAGTTTTGTTCCTCGATTGTTCAGGAATAAAATGTTTTCACTTTTTAATCTTTTTTCTAATAAAGGTCTGCTCTTTAATAGATAATCTTCAACCCACCGAATTGCAGAACTGCCGATCGGAACTATCCTTTCCTTCGAACCCTTTCCGAACACTCTTATCACGTCTTCCTTCAAATACAGATCGGATATTTTCAGCCCGATAATTTCCGAGACACGTGTTCCGCAGGCATATAAAAGCTCCAGCAACGCTTTATCTCTTAACCCCAACTTGGTGCTAAAATCCGGTGAAGATAAAATCAAATCTATTTCTTCAACGTTAAGTACAACCGGTAAGTTTTTGGATAGCTTAGGTGAACTGAGTCTTTCAACCGGATTCTCCACAAGATAATTGTTCATGTGCAAATAACTAAAAAAACTTTTAATAGAAGAAAAATACCGTGCGGCTGAAGTGCTTGTTAATCCAATCTTATTAAGCACCTTAAAAAAATCCACTAAATCAGAATATTTTATTTCCGCAAGGTCGTTGATTTCTCGCTTTTCAAAAAAACGCAAAAGCGAACTTATGTCATTCCTATACGATGTAATAGTATTGTTGGAAAGGTTTCGTTCAAGTTTTAAAACGGAAAGATATTCTTTCAGGAAAGCTTCCATCACTCATCTTTATCTTCAGATACACCTTTTTCCATCTCTTCCTGTTTAGGATAGCGAATCCTTCTGTGATGCTGACCTAAAAGTATTATTAAGAATGCTTCTTTCATTTTGGTTATATCGTTATAAGTTAGAGGTGAATCTTCTAACTGCCCGTCATCAATACGAGATTTAAAAATACCATCGATAACATTTTCAACTTTTTCGCTATCCGGTTCTTCAATGGACCTTACGGCTGATTCACATCCATCCGCAAGCATAATAATTGCTGTTTCCTTACTGTCAGGTTTCGGACCGGGATACCTATAATCATTAATTATTACTTTGTCCTCGCCATAAAGTTTTTTTGCTCTTTCATAAAAATACGTCATCGTAGTTGTACCGTGATGCATTGGAATAAAATCGAGTATCTCCTGAGGCAAATTACTATCCTTACCAAGTTGAATACCTTCCTCAACATGGCTTACAATTAATTGTGCACTTTCTTCAGGTGTTAGATTTTCATGTACGTTTTGATTATCCAATTGATTTTCAACATAGTTTTGCGGTGTTATGGTTTTACCTATATCGTGATAATACGCACCAACCCTTGCAAGTATGGGATTTGCACCTATTCTTTCAGCGGCGGTTTCGCCCATTGTTCCCATTGTCATCGAATGGTTGAACGTCCCGGGTGCTTTTCGTGCAAGGTCTTTCAGCAGAGGTCGGTCATAGTTAGATAATTCAAGCAATGTTAAGTCGGTAGTAATGCGGAACATCTTTTCGAAGAAAATAAGTACGCCGTATGTGAGTACAGGACTGATAAGTGCATTAGATCCGGCAAAAGCAAATTCAACAAGCATCGAATCAACAGGAGCGAATCTTTCCAATCCGAAAGCAATTATTGAAAGAGTGTACCCCAATAAAATTATAAGGAACGACCGGAAAATTTGTGACCGATTTTTAATATCTCTAACAGTATAAACTGAGAGTCCGCCGGCAATCATATTCATTGTTGCAAATGTATAATCATTCCCTCGGAGAGCACCCGCTATCAAAGCTAAAATAACTGTACAGTAAAATCCCATCCTTGAATCAAAAATAATTGTAAAGAGCATCGACGCGGCAGGTAAGAAAATTAAAAAATGTATCGGTGCCTGAACCTCAATTTGATTTATAAGAAACGTACTGAATGATACGGACACAAAGATGAGTGAAATAAGTATAAGTTTATTGTTATCGTAAAATATTCTTTTTCTAAAAAGCATAATGTATACGGTAAGCAAAGAAAGGAGTAAACTAATGTGAATGAATTTTCCTATAAATTGAAGGAACAACCCTTCTTTTGCAACTGTATCACCTTTAGCTTCTTTATAAGAATCAATCTTTAATTTTATTTCTTTGGAAATCCTTTCGTGTTTTGCAATTATCCTCTCATTCTCATTTACAATACCAGAATATCTTGAAACATTATTTGTCTTCTGCTCAATTTCTTCGTTTGTTAATTCATCGTTATAAACAAGATTCGGAAAAAGAAAATGCACTGTGTATTCGGTTAAAGCTTCTTCTAATTCATCAGGATAGTTAAACCGTTTTATTTCCCTGGCTATTTTTTCCATTGCCCGGTTAAAAAATAAATATTTAACTACCGGGGCTATCTCATCAATATTACCGACTCTTATTGCAATGCTGTCTTTTGTTTCCTCTCCATCGTTAATGTTGAGAACACCTTTTTTATAAACCTTATTTAAAACAAACCCTGAGACACTAAATAAATTTCTAAGATTATATACACCGCTTTTAATCAGGTTTCTTTCTTTCAATCTTATAGACTGAAACATTTTGAATGCGGAAGTGCTTAGGAATGTAGAATTTATTATTTCAATCGAATCATTGTTGGCAGCATAGTCTAAAACTTCAATAAGAAAATTGCTGTAGTTTCTCAGCGAATCCATGCTCTTCGTTATCATTCCGGAATTGCTAATAAAAACGGGATACACTTTATTTTCAGCGGCTCTCAACTCGCTTTGATAAATCTCCTCGCTTTTGATGATTGGAAAGCTGATTTCTGCAATCAGGTCATCGTTAAGCCAAACAGTTCCTTCCGATACTTCAGATTCAATAGATTCACCCTTTGGAAACATCATCGCAATCAGCACTACAGTTGCAAACGCTAGTGCAATTTTATAAAATAAATTTCGGGGTGTTAATTTTTCAGATAACATTGCCATTACTCAATTTTTTTTTGCCCGGAGAATCATTTCTAAAAACTCTGCCGGTCCTTCATTATTATTCGATCTTTCAGTTACGTGATCAGCATTTCTTATTAATTCCGGAATCGAATTTGCTACAGCTACTTTTATCGCATCTGATTCAAACATGCTTATATCGTTATACCAATCGCCCATTACAACTGCTTGATGCGATTTGATATGTAAATATTTAAGTAGTCTTTTCAATCCCTTTCCTTTAGAAGATCCTGCCCTTCTAATATCTAAATAATACAATCCTCTCTTGCTTTGCGAGCGGTAATAAGAAGCATTACAATCAAAAGCATATGGGAATGTAAATTTATCTTTAACAAACTCAATTGATTCCTTATTATCACCGGCGAACACAATCTCTAAAGTCCTATCCAGAAGATTTTCGTAAGAAGAAACTTCTTTATACTTAGCCCCGAACTTATTTAACAGCTTTGGAATTACAGTATTAAATTCGGTGTAATAAATTGCATCCGAATGACAGAGCGCAACATTCAGCAAATAGTCATCTGCATATTTTACAGCTTTTTCAACATATTTTTTTTTCAGGAAAGATTCGAAAATCGTTTCGCCAGTTGGAAAATCTTTGATAACACTTCCATCCAGTGAAATTATAGGATTATTAATTTCCAGATCTTTTGCAATGTCTGTAACAGCAGAATGGAGTCTGCCCGTTGCGAAAGAAAAAAGTACATCATAATTGTGCAATTCACGAATAAGTTTTTTAGTTTCTATCCCAACCGAACCATCGTTTTTCAGCAAAGTCCCATCAAGATCGGAAACTACAATTTTAATATTTTTTAATCTTTCTTTATCAGACATTGTTAGATTATTCTAATACCACACCCAATTCTGTAAAATATTGTTTTATAAAGTTTAGTAGGTACAAAATACAAATTAATCGATATTTAAGTGCTAATTTACCAATTCTATATGAAACGAGCATGAAAAACCACTTACACACTTCGTTGGTCCGAAGGACTCCTTCGGAGAATGCCATCGGCAAATGAATTGATTATAATGCAAGTTCCATCTAACCAAAAAGAGAAATTCCGCTTGAGGCGGACAGGTATAAACAGGTGAAACGAGCATGAAAAATACATTTATAAACTTCCGAAGGTCCCGGGGACTCCTTCGGATATTGCCTTTGGCAAGGGAAATGATTGTAATTTGAGTTCCATCTGACCTTTGTAGAAAATTATGAGCAGATAAATTAAGTAAATTCGTTTTTAATCTGAGCGTAAATTATAACTTTTAAATCTAAATAATATAGCACAAGCAAAAAATGTTTATTATTTTGTATTTTTTGGGCATATTTTTGCTAAGGAATTAAATTTTTACTTGGCATAATATATGAAAATAATATCATTTACGATTTATTAATTACTTATAAAAATCATGGATATTTTAATTATTACGGGAATTGCCCTGATTATCGTTTTAGTAGTTTTTCTACTAATAAAAGGAGGCAATAAGAAAATTAATTATAAAGACCGTATTAAGCTTGAATCTATTTTGGAAAATGAAGAACAACCAGAAAAAGGTGCTAATAATCCTATCAGCAAGGCCAATCCTACCAGCAAGCCCCCTACAGAATCTTCTGATGTAATTCACCCAAAGGTAAATATTCAAGATGATTCCATAATTAAATTAACTGACGAAAGCGCAAAATATTATAACAAGGGAGTTGAATTATTTAGGGAAAAAAAATATGAGGAATCTATCCCCTTTCTCAATACGGCAATTCGTCTTAATTCAAGTGAAGGAACAACATATTATTACAGGGGAATAGCAAAGAGCAAACTTAATTTATTCAGAGCTGCAATAGATGATTTTACGGATGCAATGCTTCGTCAAATAAAAAACGTTGATGCCTTCTTTCAAAGAGGTTATGCAAGATTAAAAATTGAAGATAACGAAAATGCATTACTAGATTTTACACATTATATATCGATAGAAAAAAACAACCCCGAAGCTTTTTACCAGAAGGGCGTTTTAGAATATGAAAAAGAAAATTATGAAAGGGCAATAGAAGATTTTAGTAATACTATAATTTTAAGCCCCAATCACGAATCTGCATATTTTAAAAGAGGACTGGCCAGACAAGTAACCGGGGATATTAGCGGCTGCTGTAAAGATTTAAAAATTGCTTTTGAAAAAGGGAACCTGGAAGCATATCATTACATTAAAAAGTTCTGCGATAAATAATTTATTACGAAGTTTTAATTAGGGATAAGGATACGCCTGAAAAAATAGTTACCGCCACGCCAATTAATGTATACCATGTCCATCCGATATTTGAAAAAAAGATAACAAATATCATTGCAATAATGCCTGTAGCAAATGCAATAAGCGCATCTTTTTGTTTTACTTTATTAAATAGCAATCCGAGTAAAAAAGTACCGAGTAAACCACCGTAAGTAAAAGCAGCAATGCTTAATGCAATTTCCACAACTGCCCGCGAACTTTCCTTGAAAATCATTGCGGATAAAATTAGAAGAACTGCCCAAAACACAGTAAGCATTCTTGAAATTTTTAATTTCTGTTTATCATCAAACTTTTCCCCATAAAAAGGGAAGAAAATATCAATCATAGAAGAAGACGAAAGGGAACTCATAGAGCCGGCGAGAGTTGACATTGCAGCCGCAAATAATCCGGCAATAATAATTCCGGTTATACCGGGAGGAAGGACTTCAATTATAAACCGAGGAAATATTTCATCAGATTTAACATCCATTGGACCGTAATACGAATAGAGCATTACTCCTAAAACAAGAAAAATTGCAAACTGGGCTATTACAATAATTCCACTTCCTATAATTGCTTTTTGTGCGCTCTTAAGATTCTTTGTTGCAAATAGCCTCTGAACAATTAATTGATCAGTACCATGAGAAGCCATTGAAAGAAAAGCACCGCCTAATATTCCGCCAATTAATGTATAAGGATTGCTGAAAAAACCAGAAATCCCGTTTTCGAAACCAAAATTAATAAATGATAATTTGTCTCCTTCGGCTGCTTTTTGCAGAACAGTTGTCCATCCATTCGGTAAAAGATTGATTAAATAAATTGCTGCAAGTATTGCGCTCCCTATATAAAGAAACATCAAAATCACATCAACTTTTATTACTCCTCTTAACCCGCCGGTATACGTATAAACCAACGCCACAATTGCAATAAGAACAATTGCTATCATCGGATCAATTTTTAATATTAGATACAAAGGAATAGCGGTTGCGAACAGCCGTACACCATCAGCAGCTATCCGTGTAAACATAAATACAATGGATGCCGTAGTTCGTGTTTTTCTTCCGAATCGATCTTCCAAATAACTGTACGCCGTTTTTAATTCGCCCTTATAATATGCAGGAAGAAAAAGTTTTGCAACTATTATTCTTCCGACCAAATAACCAAAAGTAACCTGTAAAAAATTGAGATTCGTAAGATATGCTAACCCGGGAATGGAAATAAAAGTAAGTGTGCTTGTTTCCGCTGCAACAATTGCAAAACAAACTGACCACCACGAAACTTTTCTTGAGCCAAGGAAATAATCGGAAACAGATTTTTGCTTCCCGCCAGATAAGGAACCAATTACGGCAATTCCTATAAGGAATGTGATTATGATTATATAGTCAATCGTGTGGGCTTCCAATAATATTCCGTTTTAATGGTATGAAACATATAATAGTTACAGCGAAAAAATTCTCTCTGAATAATTCTTCTTTAACGAAAAGTAAATTGAAAACTATATAAAAAAACATCCTGATCTTTATGGATGCTTCGGTTCTTAAACACACTAACAATATTGTAATTCGGATTGACTAAAATTTGTGTTTGTACTAATTGATTTTCTGCAATTGCTCAAACGCCTCATCAACAGTATTGCAAACAGGAAGCACTCTATCCAACTGAGTAATTTGTATTAACGAATATACTTTTTCTGATGGGGCGGCTAATCTCATATGTCCTTCATTAACATTCAGTATTCTGTTCGCAACAAGTATTGCACTCAACCCGGAACTATCGCAGCTTTCAACTTCGCTTAAATCAAGAATGAACTTATTTGCTCCTTCAACTTTTAGCAAGAGCGTGAACTCTCCTTTTAACAGACCGGAAATATTCGTATCGAGACGTTTTTCGTTCAATTTAAAAATGGTAATATTATTTTTTCGTTTTATTTCGAAATCCATTCTAAAAATCCTATAACATTTTAAGGCAATTTAATAAATTTTCATAAGAAATTTTGGGATTAGTTTCGCTATTTGCAATTTGAATGTTATAAACTTTATCTGCAAAATCCTTTGCAAAACCTATACTTATAGCAGCGCTCACAATCCCTGATATATAAGTATAGAACAATTGCTCTTTTCTATTTAGATCAAGCAAGGCATCATAATTTTTCTTTGTTAAATTTAATGTTAATCGTTTCGAAGGGAGTTCAATTTTATTTATATCTTTCATTCCGTGACCAAGTGCTTTCTTACGAAATCTTAGTGGTAAAAGACTTACCCGGTAATCAAAAGTAAGAATAGAATAATCTTTCTTTAGTTCTTCAAGATAATCTAAAATATTAACGGCATATTGAAAATCTTTATCATCATCGGGCATAAGAATAAGAAATGAACCAGAGTTCATAAATGCAGAAGAAAACGACTGGTTATCAAATTCACCTTTTTTAAGTTTTAGATTTACAAATATCTCTGCTGCTTTTTGTTTAACTTTATTCATCTATCAGTTTACCGTATTATTTAACTTTATTACCAGATCACCCTCGGTCATAATATTTATTCCCAGTTCATTTGCTTTGTTTTTCTTTGATCCGGATTTTTCTCCTGCTATTAGGTAATCAGTACTTTGACTAACGCTGGTAGTAACTTTGCCTCCTAATCTTATTATTTTTTCACCTGCTTCTTCTCTTGTGAAGTTATTCAATCTACCTGTTAATACAAAAGTTTTTCCTGTAAAAAAATTTTCTTTAACCTGTATGGAATCGCTTTTGTTGAGTTCAAACTTTAACCCGGCTGCTTTTAATTTCTTAATGATACCGATATTTATTTTATTTATGAAGAATTTATTAACACTTTTTGCAATCCTTGGTCCGATTTCAGGAACAGAAATCAAATCTTCTTCCGAAGCATTTATTAACCCATCAATCGTATTAAAATGATCGGCAAGTTTACGTGCAACTCCTGCGCCAACATACCTTATTCCAATTGCAAATAAAACTTTATCAAAAGGTTTGTTTTTGCTTTCCTCAATTGCATTCAGCAGATTATCAACACTCTTTTTGCCCAACCGTTCTATTGCAATTATATCTTCTCTTCTTTCTTTCAGATAATAAATATCAGCATAAGTTATTAAGAATCCTTTATCAACAAAAATATCAATAAGAGCTTCACCTAAACCTTCAATATCCATTTCTGTGCGTGAAGCAAAGTGTTCTATTCTTCCTTTTATCTGGGCAGAGCATTCTGTGTTTTCACAATAGTAAGCTACTTCATCAGGAGGATTAAACAAAGGTGATTTGCAAACCGGACATACTTCCGGCTGCTTTACAGGTTTGCTCTTCTTTTTTCTTTCACTTAGCACAACCGAAACAATTTTAGGAATAACATCGCCGCCTTTTTCAATTACAACGCGGTCCCCTTCACGAATATCTTTTCTTTTAATCTCATCATAGTTGTGTAAAGTTGCTCTGCTAATTGTTGAGCCGGCAAGCAATATCGGTTCAAGCTCTGCTACAGGTGTAACTGCGCCCGTTCTTCCAACCTGCCAAACAATTTTATTTACGCTTGTAAATGCCTGCTTTGCTTGGAATTTAAATGCAACTGCCCAACGCGGGGATTTGGCGATACTCCCTAATATATTCTGCTGCGCGATTAAATTTACTTTTATAACCGCACCGTCAATCTCGT
>Ga0209997_10000202_pt1 | contig 18456 bp, 15 predicted proteins | sample CR04metaG_FD_182079 | JGI IMG/M metagenome (GOLD analysis project Ga0209997, IMG submission 182079) | Deep subsurface microbial communities from Mariana Trench to uncover new lineages of life (NeLLi) - CR04 metaG (SPAdes) (version 2) | ecosystem: Environmental > Aquatic > Marine > Ocean trench...
GCGTGCCAGTTTCAGGCCATTAAGCTGATAGATGTATCCCGCACCACGGCAGTATTGCCAATGGAGTCAATATTTGTAGTCCTGCTTTCTTACTTCATTTTTAAAGAGATACCCTCGACAATAAAACTCATAGGCGGCGCACTGATTATAACGGGCGTAATATTTCTAGTGATCTTCAGGGGACAAAAGCCTGAAGTGCTGGATAAGTGAGGATTATATCGTCAATAAGCTTAAGAATGCGTAGCCGCTGCAGGCCAGGATAAAGAGTCCTGTTATTCTATTTATCAACAAAACCCCCTTTTGACCCATTCTAGTTCTATAGTTGGATAAAATGTTGCATGTAATAATCCAGAGGAATACGGCTCCTGAGAATACTCCAAGAATAAGTAAGGCTGTCGAGGGATAACTAGCTGTAGGATTAACAATGCCAATCACCGCAAAAACAGCGATAATAGAGAAGATCACAAGCGGGTTTGAAATGGTGAGTAAAAGGGCAGAGCCGAATATACCAAAATGGTTTACTTCATTGTCCTGGTTTGAAAAATCCTGTGGTTTAGAAAGATATACTCTGAGTCCGAAATAGAGTAAGATGATGCCTCCCGCAATTCGGAACCAGGCTTCTTTTTCGTCTAAAAATCCAGAAATAAATGTAAGCCCGAAAACTGCAATTACTGCAAAAATAGAATCTCCAACAGCGGCCCCAATTCCTGACAGAATTCCCGAGAGTCTGCCGTAGCTCATAGTTCGCTGGATACAGAGCGCCCCAACAGGCCCTATGGGGGCTGAGATTATTATGCCTACTAAAAATCCTTTAAAGAATAGGGTTATATCCATGATTTCCTAGTTAAACACTAGTGACAATCTCTTCTACAAATTCCGCAGGGAAGTCATCTCCCCACCTTTGTACTATTACCTTTCTTACATAAGTCCTTATATCAAACTCGGTCTTTAATTTGAGCGCATTTTCTAATATTTCTTTGGAGTCCTTTTCCGTGATCGTATTTAAGAGCTTCTTAACTTTAGGGATCGAATGAATATTCATGCTGAGCTCATCCACTCCCATTCCGACAAGAAGTGGTACACAGGAGAGCTGGCTTGCCATCTCGCCACAAACACTTACCGGAATGCTGTTTTTATGTGCGGCGTCCACAACACCTGCGATTAAGCGCAGTATAGCGGGATGAAATGGTGTATACAGATACGATACATGCTCGTTTATTCTATCGACCGCAAGTGTATATTGGATAAGGTCGTTTGTACCTATGCTTAAGAAATCAACTTCTTCTGAAATATCAGAGGCTATGATTGCGGCTGACGGGGTTTCAATCATTACTCCGATCTCCCAGGTGTTTCCGGTGCCGAGTTCTTCTGCGATCTCTTCTATGATTTTTTTTGTATCTAGAACTTCAGAGAGTTTCGAAATCATCGGTATAAGAATTCTTATCTTATTCTCAGCGCTGGATCTTAATATCGCTCTAATCTGTTTTCGGAACATATCCTGTTCCTGAAGAGAAAATCTGATCCCCCTTAGACCAAGCGCAGGGTTTAGTCTCTTTGATGGTTCCATCCCTACTGGGAATTTGTCCCCGCCTATATCAAGTGTTCTTATTGTAACAATGGGAGAATCGAGAGCTGATACGACCTTTTGATAATTTTCATACTGCTCGTCTTCATCAGGGAAATAAACTGAGTTTGTAAACAGGAACTCAGTGCGGTACATACCGATCCCTTCGGCACCGTAAGATCTGGCAAGATCGAGCTCTTCTATAATTTCAATATTAGCGTTTACGCTTATTTCAACATCGTCGAGAGTTTTACCCCTGAGCTTCGCGTATTTGAGTAATTGCTTCTCAAGCTTTATGTAGTCGGTTCTTCTCTTTTTAAACTTCTTTAGTTCATTTTTATCGGGATTAAGTATTACAGTACCCTTAAATCCGTCTATAAATATAGTGTCTCCCGGAGTGACTCTGGCAGTTATATCTTCAAGGCCCATTACAGTCGGTATGCCGAGAGATTTAGCTACTATTGCGCTGTGGGAAGTGAAAGCCCCTATATCGGTCACTATTCCAATAACGTGGTGTTTCGCATAACTTACTACGTCTACTGCAGAGAGGTCATGTGCTATTAGGACAGATTCTGCTGCCAGATAGAATATTTCATCATGAACCCCGTGAAGATTGCGTAAAATCCTCTCGCCCAGATAATAAAAGTCGGCGAGCCTCTCTTTCATATAAACATCCTCTACTTTTTTAAAAGTCTCACTCTTCTTTGTAAGCACGGAGTTTATAGCCCATTCCGCGTTTACTTGCTCGGTACCTATAAAGTCTAAAACCTCTTGGGATAACAGCTCGTCTTCAAGCATCATAATGCTAAAATTAAGGATATCCAGGTGTTCTCCCGTATCCCCGTGGTCAAGATTTTCCTTAATCGAAAGGAGCTGATTCTTAGACCTATTGACTGCCCCTAAAAACCTTTCTTTTTCACGCTCAATAACATTATCTTCCACCCGTATCCTTTCCACTATCATTTTGGTGCGGTCTAAAAGAACGACATTGCCCAAGGCTATTCCCGGGGATATTGCAATTCCCTGTAGCTCAACTCTCATCAACGCCCTCGCCGAATCCGTTTTCTATAAGCTCTTCAATATCCTTAAGAGCCTTCTCCGCATCACCACCTCTTGTTATAACCTGAAGCTCGCTCCCTTTAATGGCAGCTAGCGAAAGCACTCCAAGTATGCTTTTCCCGTCAACTTCATACCCGTCCATAACAAGCTTAATATCACTTGAATATTTGCAGGAGAGTCTAACAAATACAGCTGCAGCTCGAGCATGGAGGCCCAGTTCGTTTTTAATTGTTATTACTCTACTTAATTCACGATCCGGCACTTGGCGCTACCCCCCACTGAGTTGTATGCTCATTTAGAAAAGAATGCATTAGTTCAGAAGAACGATTTAACTCTGAGTATTTAATTATAAGTTTGGAGATATTATTTTTCAAATTTAACTACTTCCGGAGCAGGTTTGAAAAAGGTTTTGTCCACATTCTTATTTAACTCAATGTCAGGTTCGTAAATTATGGATATTGAAAGCCCTTCTGAGGAGAATTCTATTATTCTCGGGAAATAATAGCCGTCTATGAGGCTATCGAAATATTCATAGTTTATCTTAGCCCTGGCTCCGTTATCTAGAGTGAATTCTGCTTTTTCGACTCTGAAATTCATACCGTTAACCCAGAGTGTATTATTTTGTCCGATTGAAGTCTCAGAGTGAAAAACTAGTTTAATGCGTTCTCCATCGACACTTAACTCCGGTACCGCTCCCATATCATATACATTGACCGGTAATCGCCCCAGAATTAAATTTACTAGATTCTCGGCTGAAATTTCAAGCTTAAGTCCCGGATAGATGTAAGCCAGATCAAATTTTCCCCCCGAATCGTATACGCCTCGTTCTGATGGGGATATGATATAAATATTTGTACCGTCTGAGGAAATAAAACCCACAGTTTTTCCAAACGGGTTTAGTGCTTCTAATCTAAGGAGATCAGGTCTTTGGGCAATTGTTACCTGAGTATAGGAAATTTTGCTGTCAGGGGTCTTAATTTTTACTTTAGCAAGGCTTTTTAGGGACCTGATAGCACCTTCATATAGTTGAATCTTTTCTAAAATAGTCTCTGCGTTATTTTCCTTAATGTTTATGCTTTCATGCTTAACCGCACATGATGTCAATAACAGTACTAAGATTGAGATTAAAGAAGGTATGAATAATCTGAGTTTTTTCACAATTAGCTTTGAACACTAATACTTCTTTTTAGATCGTTTGTCTTTTTATTAAGTCTTTCTTTTAAATTCTCATCAGGATTATCCGGATTCCGGTTGATTAATAATAATCCTCTTTGATAATAATCAAGTGCTTTTGATTGCTCACCCTTATCAAGGTAGACGTCTCCAAGATGCTCCATAATTGCGGGATCATCAGGCTCAAGAGCCACCGCTTTATTAAGGAACTCTATCGCTTCTTCATATCTTCCCTGTCTATAATAAACCCAGCCCAGACTGTCCAGTATGTAGCCCTTATTGGGTGTGAGCTTAAGCGCTCTTTTGATAAGAGCTTCGGCTTCATCAAGGTTCTCTCCCCTTTCAGCGTATGTATATCCAACGAAATTCATCGCATCTGCATGGGCAGGGTTGATATTAATAAGCCTCTTCATCGTTTCTATGGAATTCTCTTCTTGCCCGTTTAAGTAATATGTTACACCAAGGGCATAGTAGATGACCTGGCTCTTAGAATTGGATTGTAAATACCTGCTATATACTTCTATCGCATCTTGATCCTGGTCGAGTTTCCTATATACGCTGCCCAGGTAGTTAACAATTAATTCATTGTTTGGCTGATTCCTGTATACTTTTTCCATCATTCGGAGTGATTCGTTTAGATCCCCTTTTCTCTCGTATATATAGGCCTTCTGTACGAGGCTTTCTTCATAAAATTCTGCTTCACTGCCGATTGCATTTAAGAGGGTCAAGCCTTCTTCATATTTTTCGGTCTCAATATAAGAGAGTGCTAAATAGTATTTAGCCCTTTGGTCATTAGGATTTCCAAGTAGGATGAGTTGAAATTCTTCAATTGCTTTTTCAAAGTCTCTATCTTCTATATATAAAAGCCCTAACCTAAGTTTGAGGCCGGGGTTCCGGTAATCGAGATTCTCGGCCTTCTCAAACTGTTCCTTTGCATCAGCTTTTCTGCTTATTCTGAAGAGGAAATTACCGTACCTAACATATGTGTTGAGAGTCTCAGGGTAGAGAGTAATGATAGACTTGTAAATATTCTCCGATTGCTCAAATCTTCCCTGTCTCTCATATACCAACGCAAGCTCAATAAGTGCAGAGATAAAGCTGGGATTTAATTTTAAAGATTCATTGTACAGGCGTTCAGCATTTATGAGGTCTCCTTTCTCATAGTAGAGTCTCGCTAAAAAGAAAAACCCCCTTTCGTTTTCAGGATAGAGTTCGGTAATTTTCTTGAAAAGTTTCTCTGCGCTATCGAAGTTTCCCGCTTCTGTCTCTATAATTCCGAGAAAGAGAAGCGATTCCACATCATCGGGGTTTAGATCAATTGCGCGTTTTAGTATCTTTACTGATTTTTCCTTATGATCTTTATCCTGAGACGAAGCATATACTTTGCCTAAAATTGTAAAGGAAGGCGCAAAGTTAGGGTCTAGCTCAATTGACTTCTCAAGCTTATCAAGAGCTTCACTTAATCTCCCTGAGGATATATACATCAGAGCCAGGTTGTATTTGATAAATGCTGAGTCCGGATCGTAGCTTTCTGTTATTTCAAGCTCTCTTAGGGATTCGCCGAAGTTTTTATTTAAGAAATGAAGCCTCGAAACCATGAAATGATAATAGGCCCTATCCTTGGGTTCTGAATCAGTTTCTGAAAAAGTGCTAATTTCAATATCAGTAGAAGGATTTTTTGGCCCGCATGAAAATACAGCGAATATCAGTATTACCAATAAAGGCAATAGTGCATAAGTTGAATTATTTGTTTCTCTCATTTTATGTCGCATCTAATATCTCGATATTTATTTTACCCACTACTTTTAATATCTCTCCACTTTTCGCTATATCACCTTCAATTAATTTTATATGTGTAGCGTCTGCCGGAAGCTGCCCGTATGTTGAATCAACTGCTACCCACTGTCCTATGTAGACCTCATTCCATGCATGGTAATAAAATCTGCCTTCATAGTACATGGCTCCGAGGACCGTTTTGGTAGGTATGCCGGCAGCCCGTGACATTGCAGAGAATAAGACCGCGTGTTCATTACAGTCACCTACTTTTGTCTTTAAAACATCCTTCGCATTGGGGAGACTTACAGTAGCAGATTTCTTAAGATTTTTATATATCCATTTGTTAATTTTACTTGCAGCATTTCGCGGATTTGTTTCACCATCTAAGATTTTATTAGTTATTGAGACGATCTCTTTATCATCACTCTGGATTAAAAATTCCGCTTTAAGTAGTTCCAGGTACTCGGGAGCATTGTAAGGGAGAGTGTATGGACTTTTTTTAGGATTATAGTCTTTTGACTTTATTTGTAGTATTTGCCCGTCTAAGTACTGCCTGTAACCATCTTGAATATCAAACCCCTGAGCGGTGTCTATTCCACCTAGCTTGATTTTTAGATATTTAAGTTTCCTCGCGTTATCAAGCTTAACGTTTGTAGGTATGGATGTTTTCTCTACAATATCAAAGCTTGAGTTCTTTTTACTTAAGATGTCTTCTTTGGATTCCTTTATTGCTATGAGTCCGGGAGGGAATTCCTGTTTCACAATTTCCCCCTCAGCCGTCATCCAGGAGGTTGATTGAGTCCCCATAAAATTTGAATAAATCTTATGCGTATCGAACCTTCCTGAGGGGATATCCACAAGCTCTTTCCCTTCAATTCTATGGGTTGAGATTGAGCCATCCATTCCCATTAGCACAGAAAGTGGCTCAAATAGCAAGATTTCAAAACTATCGCCAATTGAAAATTTGTTTTCTATTAGCCATTTTGGAAGTAGTGATGGCAAAATAAGCTCCTTCTGCACTGACAAGCTACGCTCCGTTGTACCCGAAACCGTGTCCATTGTGATTTTTAAAATATCCCCTTCCCTCACTCCACGGGCTTTTAAGTCCATTGAACCTGATTTCATCTCAAAATTAAAAGAAAGAATTTTATAGCCCTCTAATTTATAAGATGCTTGTGTTTCCACTTCGTTTTCTTTACCGAGAAGGTCTATTTTTAATTTAGTCAGTTCTTTTACTTCAGTAATGCCCTTTAGAGTTTTAATTGAATTATAGGAATATCCGATCCTCCTATCGCCTGAGTATATTCCCATCCAGTATTCTTCCAGTGTATCTTCTACGCTCAGTGAATCAGACGTAGATAAGATAAAAAGTGAAAAGCATAGAATGAATAATGTAAATGCCGCCTTAAATGCTCTCATCTTCAAATAATGTACATTTGTTTAATATCACACTCAAGGCGGGTGCGCCCGCGAGCATACGATTTCTAAATTAATTCAGTTCAAAACTGAAATTTTTCAACTTCGCATAATCTTTGGAAATTCGCAAATATAGTCCGTAAGCAAATACGGTATATATGATAATGGCTAAACAGAATATTTCCGTTACTCCGGGTTTGCATGTCCAACTTAACATTTGAGGTTTTAAGAAATAGTACGAAAGCAGGCACTGGTGGATAGCATCCACTCACATACAATTGGTGTGGAGGCTTAGGATAGAAATTTGCAGGGGGGAGATACGTAGAAATAGTACGAAAGCAGGCACTGCCTGCATTGACACAGAAAATATATAGGGTTCAATAAATAGATATGAATGTTGGAGAAATATTTGACAAAGTTTTAAATGATAAACGAATAAATGGCGAAGAAGCCCTTACTCTACTTCAAAACGCCGATACCATAAAATTAGGATCATTAGCTGATTTTGTAAGAAGAAAATTCCATCCCGACGGCACGGTTACATTTGTTGCCGATACAAATCCCAATTACACGAATGTTTGTGACACCGAGTGTCTTTTTTGTGCGTTCTGGAGACCCTCCGGTGCATCTGACGCTTATACGCTGAGCGTAGATAAGGTAATTGAGATTATGCGGGCCTCTTATCATAACGGGGCTACTACTGTGCTCCTCCAGGGCGGTCACAACCCTGAAATAGGGCTTGATTACTATTTGGAATTAGTAAGAAGAACAAGGGAAGAAATTCCCGGGCTTCACTTTCACGCATTCTCAGCGCCTGAAATAAGCGCAATAGCAAAATACACAGGTATTACTACCAAGGAAGTACTACAGCAGCTATGGGATGCCGGGCTAAGGACAATTCCCGGAGGCGGTGCCGAAGTGCTTTCAAACCGCGTTAGAAAGAAAATCAGTCCTCTTAAAATTGATGCGGATCAATGGATGAGGGTAACAAGGGAATCCCATCTGATTGGCTTTAAAACTACTGCTACCATGATGTTCGGACATTTTGAAGAAGATGAGGATATAATAGAACATCTGGAAAGAATAAGGACACTACAGGACGAAACCGGTAATTTCCTGGCGTTTATACCTTGGACATTTAAACCCAAAAACACTTTTCTAGAAAGAAAACTCCCAAACGAAGTCGGTGGAGACAGATATTTAAGAGTGCTTGCGCTCTCTAGGGTTTATCTCGATAATTTTGCTCACATTCAGGGCTCCTGGTTCACTCAGGGGAACAAAGTGGGCACTGTCTCAATGTACTATGGGGCAAGTGATCTCGGCGGCACTTTGTTTGATGAGAACGTGCTTTCATGTGCAGAGAACAAATACCGCTCAAGTTTGGACGAACTTGTGCATATGATTAAATCAGCCGGATTTAAACCTGCTCAAAGGAACACATACTACGAAGTGTTAGAGCGTTTTTAGTTTTTAAATTTCATTCTTTGTATCAGATTCTTTGTATTTAAGAATATTGATTCTCCACGAATTGTCGGTGAAATCCAAAATACATTCCAAATAAGAGAAGTACATCAAAATAAAATCGAAGAATTCATATGCTGAACTTGTATAAATAGTTTGATTGGTGAAATCCTCGATCTCTATGGAATCCAGAGATTGATACTCTGAAGGCGAGAGCTCAAAGTCAATCCCGCCTTCCCTAATTCTAGTGGTGGTTTTTCCATGTGCTATCGTGATGTAGCCCTGGACACCTATTTTCGAAACCGAAATTCTAAACGGCATTTCTTCAAAATCCAGAATTGCAGAGGCAAGGAACTCATCTAATTCTGATAAATGTATTGTCTTTCCTTCATCTTTGATCGCGCTCATTAATTACATATGATATCTGACCACTTATTTAATAAAAGGCTCCCATATTTGTGATTAACGCTTTGAGAAAGCGCGGCTGTTTGATGAATGCATTGTTCTAGTCGTTGTGTTGTGTGATCTCCTTTGGGATACTTTCCCATTCCCTTTTGAGGCACTTTTGCTTGAGTAATTACTTTTATTAGTTTTCTGATTCGATTTATTCACAAATTTACTATTGTGTCCTGAGTGGGATTTGTTATAGCTCTTTTGTCCAGGACTATTCTTATTTCCTGAGCTCAGTCCGTTATGAAAAAATTTATTGCTTTGTGATTTGACAGCTCTTGGCGTATTTCCCGGTTTCCTCAGTCCGGAAGTTTTCTGTTGATTGTGTTTATAGACTTTCTCATTTTTAATATTTGAGTTGCCGTGAATTCCAATTTTATTAAAGCCCCCGGGCTTAGTTGATATATTATGTTTTCTATTCTGTATTTGATGCTTTTCTTGAAAGTCACTATTAACTCTTGTCTGATTAAACAGCACGTTATTTTTATGAGCGGAATTACTGATCGTCCTCTGTTTTAAACGATTCGATCTCTCAAATGTTGTATTCTCTTTAGTTTTAATAAAAGGGTTTCTTTCAATTTTGGGCCTGTAGACATTGTATGTATTGCCTTTAACAGTATTAACGTTCTTGCTCCCTCTTAAGACAACATTATTTTTATCCACTATGTTGTACTTTACTAATTTTCTCTTAGACCGTCTCTCAATGAAGTGCTTGTCGGGTCCGTAGTTAATCACTTTGTTGTTTACGTATTTGATATTTGTGACGTTCTTACTGTTCCTAAGAACTACCGAGTAGTGAGGATCGAGTATAGCGGCCTTGCCTGCGTGTTTATGGTGCCCGAAGCTGTGTGAGGGTAAAAATACACTGTGTCGGACCGGGGGTATGTAATTGTGCTGATTATAGTAGTAATCGTGATAATAACGGTGTTTTTTGTGGTGGTGCTTATAGTGATAAGGTTTATATACGTTGAAATATATCCCTATCTCAATAAAGAAACCTCTGTCTGGCGGTAGAGGAGACCAGCCTATATACTCAGGGCTTTGTTGCCAGCTAACCCATGCGGGAGCCCAAGTGGTTCCTGGAATCCATATCCAGCCCTGGTAATCATCATAGACCCATCTTCCGTAATGATATGTAGCCCAGCCCCAAGGTTCGTAAGAAATCCATATCCAGCCCTGCTCCGACCACTCCCACCTACCGTCAGTGTAAGGTTTCCAATAGGGGCCGACCTCGTAGGGCTGCCATACAGAACCAAATTCTGGGTGAGGCGTCCATCCGCCGTATGGCGAGAGTTCTTCATAGAACAAATCTATATTAACGTAGGTTTGTGCCTGGGCACGGTTCTCTAAAATGACTCCGGACAAAATTGTGAAAAAAATCCCTATGATTAGTATTTTACTTTTCATTGCTTCTCTCCTTTTCTGGTTTTGGAACTTAGTCCGAATTTTTGTTCGGTCTAGATTTCACAAACCTCTATTATATTAAACTTGCTGAGAGGTAATATGGTTTCATGTTTTGTAGGATTTCGAGGTTTTAATAAACATATGAGAAGCCTGAACTAGGGCTATTTCTAAGGAAATCTTAAATATTAGAGTGGGTTATATGGTTATGTGAAATCTTTATAGAATTAATATTAGGTTAGTAATTTCTGGTAAATTTCTTTGTACGTTTTGCCGGATTTTCTCCAGGAAAAGTCCTCTTTCATAGCTCTGGATATTAACTTCTTCCATGCTTCATTGTCCTCGTATAAGGTGATGGCTCGCAGAAGAGCGTCAAGCAAGCTTACCTTGGAGAATTCATGGAAAATAAATCCGTTACCGTTTTTATTATTCTCAGTATAGTCTTTAACAGTGTCCAAAAGCCCTCCTGTTCCTCTGACTACAGGTATTGTGCCGTACCTGAGGGCTATAATCTGTCCCAGTCCGCAGGGCTCAAAACGCGAGGGCATAACTAACATGTCTGAGCCTGCATAAATTTTTCGTTCAAGCTCTTCACTTGGTTTAATTGTTATGGAAAGATTCTTTCTGAACTTCCGGCTTGCTTTTCTTAGCATTTGCTCAAAACGTGCCTCTCCAGAGCCGATTATTACAACCTGGTAGCCTAAATCTAAAATTTGAGGCAGGGAGTCAATAAGAAGGTCTAAACCCTTTTGCTCGGTAAGTTTAGATACAAAACATAAAAGCGGATATTCTTCATTTTCACTTAGACCAAGCTCTTCTTTTAATTTGCTGGTATTGGTAGTTTTAGCGCTTATATCATTAGCACTGAATTTTGAGTAAATCGCATTGTCTGATTCGGGATTCCACACATCATAATCTATTCCGTTTAAAATTCCGGTCAGGTTATCGGACTTTCTTGATATCCATTTTAGTACCGCGTCAAGGCCGTGGCCGTAGTCGCGCTTTTTTATTTCCTCTGCAAATGTAGGGCTTACAGTGGTTACTAGGTCCGAGTAAAGAATTCCGCCTTTTAGAAGGTTAACTTTTCCGTATAGCTCAAGCCCCTGTGAAGTAAACAGGAAACCCGGAAGGCCGTATTTATCTATAATATTTTTGTCAAACTGGCCCTGGTATGAGATGTTATGAATAGTGAATACGGTTTTTGAATCCTTAAAGAATTCATCGTCTTTAAGGTGCTTCCTCCACTTTAGGCAGATTGGAATAAATGCACACTGCCAATCGTGGCAATGAATAATGTTGGGCTTAAAATTGAGTAATTTTGCTATTTCAAGGGCACCTAAAGATAGAAACCCAAATCTAAGATCGTTATCTTCAAATTCCCCTTTAGGCGTGGCGTAGATTTGGTCTCTCTCAAAGTACTTGTCGTTCTCGAGCAAATAAACGGTTACGTCTTTATACTGAACTTCATATATTTCGCCCTCCTCAACCAGCCAGTCCACACAAAATACAACCTTTTTGTCTAGTTTTTTAGGTTCTATGTTTAGCTTTTTAAGGTTTTTTTTGACCCCTTTGTAATACGGCAGTACAACTCTTATATCACAATCGAGCCCTGAAAGTCTTCTACTCAGAGTGCCTATTACATCAGCCAGTCCGCCAACCCTTATGAAGGGATCCATTTCAGAGGCGACGAAGAGAACTTTTAATTTGCCTTCCTTTGTTTTTGCGCTCGCCAAGGGAACTCTACCCCTCCTGCAAAGTTGATAGTTTCTGAACTATCTTTTTTGTATTTTCAATGACTGTCTCTAATTTTATTTTTCTATCAGCACCTAAAAATGCGCTTGAAAGACCGACCGCGGAAGCCCCGGCTTTAATATAATCCAGAAAGTTATCGTAGTTTACTCCCCCTGTCGTCATAATCTCAGCAAAGGGTATCGCTTCTTTAATAGCTTTAATATACGCTGGTCCTCCTACCGCGCTTACGGGAAATACTTTCACCATATCCACGCCTAGCTTCCAGGCGTTTACAATCTCAGAAGAAGTTAAGGCCCCCTGTATGGTAGGGACTTGCTTTGACATTGCGACATCTATTATATCCTGATCGGTATGAGGAGAGACTAAAAAACTTGCGCCCGAATCCAAAGCGCTAACAGCCATATCCGCGTCAAGTACAGTTCCGGCGCCGACAATAACGTCGTCCGTTTTACTAAGCTCTGCTATTACTCTTTCGGCTCTAAGGAAAGAAAAAGTTACTTCTATTAGCTTTAGTCCGCCCTTAATGCATCCTTCTGCAAATTCGAGCGCTTTATCAGGAGTCTCTGCCCTAATAACGGCAATTACTTTGTTCTTCTTTATCTCTTGTAGTGTGTTCACTTTGATTAAGTTAACAGACATACACTGAAAGTTTCAAGAGCAGATGTGAAGATTAATTTAAAACATTTCCGCTTATAACAGGTGTGTGCGAAGTTTGAATAATATTAAAAATTAAGCTCCCATTAATTAAATCAAATTAACTTGCTGGAATTTTGTCTAATATTAGTATAAAATTATTCTAGAGCGAGGTGTATTATGGTCAGTATGATGATTCAGGAAAAAGTAAACAAATTTATAGGGCGCAGTAAAGAGCTTGGTATTAAGGTTACCCCTCAAAGGATAGCTATTTATAAAGAGCTCGCCAGTACCGACCAGCATCCGAGCACCGAAACAATTTATAAAAAAATTAAGGATTACTACCCTAATATATCTCTCACAACCGTTTATAGGACTCTTGAAACATTTGAGAAATTGGGTCTTATTTCCGTTGTAAACGTACTATACAACGCTGCCCGTTATGATGCTAATTTAGACCCTCATCACCATATAGTCTGCACTGAATGTAAAAAAGTTGAAGACGTTTACGATGAGTCTCTTAACAACTTAGATATATCTAATAAAACTTTGGGAGACTACAAAGTAGAAGGATACTCCCTACTCCTAAGCGGTGTATGCACTAGCTGCAGAAGCAATTAATTTCAAGCCCTCTATTCACACAGTTAAATTATTAACTGTTCTATGGATTTCCAATATTTCTTTTCTTGTGTAATCCTATATTAATATTCCATCTTAACGATTAAAGGAGAATTCTATGGGTATTCCTGAGGGACTCAATGTAGCTCTTAACTTCGGATTTATGGATTCTATATTTACCCGTCGTTCGAGACGGTTTGGTCTCGGTATGGAAATAAATGATGGGACGTTAAAACACAAATCTGAGCATAAGCCCGTGCCTCTTACCGAGCTTGAAGAGGCGTTTTTGATCTGGTCGGGCACTGGGATGACGGGACTATCTTTAGGGGACTTACCCCGTACAGGGATATCATGGCTATTTCAGTGGACCGGAAGGAGCTGGCCCTGCTCATGCAATTCCCATTCAACTGAGCTTTTTTACACAAATGATAACGGCGTCTACATGGTGAAGCTCCAAGACATGATGCCAGAGCCAGGAGAAATCTCTATCTTCCCTGGAAAATCCGAACAAGAAAAACTGGACAAGGTTCTTAATTTGTTTAGAAGCAGTTTAGTCAAGCTTGAGGATAAAAGAGCCGATCTTCCCAAGGGGGAACCCGGGCTATTTGATTTTAACGCGTGGAACTGCAATAAACCGGGTACAACATTTTTTGTGCCTGTTACAAACACAACGATTGAGTACATGGTGCTTTTATTTATTTACTTTGGTGAGAAGTATGCTTTTAATATCGTAGATGAGCTTAACGGCGGCCGCTCATGCGGGCTCGATAAATGGATAGAAAAGGGATATATAAGGAAGGATGTAGAACTGTCACTCTTTGATTTAGAATTAAGAGTGCTTACGACATTAAACGTCGAGCAGGCGTTTATCTGCCAAAATATGAACCTTGCGCTCCAAACTTTAGGACTTGGGGGCTGGGCATTCACAGGGCTACTTCCCCATTATGTTCTTGGAGTAGACCCTGAGTATAAGGGGCTCGGCTTTAGGTTTACACATCCGGAGAAAACACTTAGAACCTCAAAACCTCCTGTTCCGGTGGGGCGAGATGGAACATTTGAAGCCTTGTGTCCTCCTTATGTAGATAATATGAGGGACGCTGTAGACAGGTTTTTACAGCAAAGGGGCCGGTTCTGGGAAGAGGAGAACCCCTACCCTTATAAAGACCCCAAGGAAGTGCTTGCAGACGAGTACCATCCGAGCGAAGTCAGGATTGAGATAGTAAAGGATTTCTGCTCATATGTTTTTGAGAACTACGGACGCTTTCCAGCTTTCTTGGATCCAATGTTTGCAAGGCTAGTTTTTCAAGCCCACCATCTCGATCTGGATTTCTATGATAAGTACTACACCGAAGGAGCATATACAGATGTACATAAGAACCACTTTAAACTCTGGCATCCTGAAATGGACAATCCTTTTGATAAAAAGTGAGCACAACTTAAATAATACTATCTTATTTATAACATTGTATTAATTCTCATAATCGTTTACGATTATAGACAATATTTTTAAAAACTTGCATGGTATGGAATAGGTAAAAAATAAAAGGGCTCTACAGAGTAATAGATTTAGAAAAAATCTTCTTATTTAATTCTTCTATTAGCCCTCTTAATCCTTCAATTCCTTTGAGAGATTCTGATGAGTAAGGGAGGAATCTATAATAACTTTTTTTGCGTTGTTGCACGATAGAAAATCTACAAATGGAGCTACACACTCTCGAAGCTTGTGAAATCACTTTTTGATAGCTGATTTAAACCCAAGGGGCGTATATGCGAAAACTTCGGATAGGAATTATTGATTTCATCACCAAGTCTCCAAACAAATCAATCTGGGCACGCATAATGCACGCAAACCTTGCGGGCCTTATGCCTCAAGTAATTGCTGTATGGTTTGAAGAAATGGGTCATGATGTTGAATTATTTTCATTTACAGGGTGTGAAGAGTTAATAACGGATACACCCAAAGATATTGATATAGTTTTCATCAGCGCGTTTACACAATCTGCAATACAAGCTTATGCGTTGAGCAATTTATACCGCTCTAAAGGAATAATAACAGTTCTAGGCGGTCCACACGCGCGCTGCTACCCTGAAGATGCCCAAAAATATTTTGACTATGTACTCGGCCTTACCGACAAAGAGATCTGCAGGGAAGTATTAGAAGAATGCTCCCATCACCTTGAATTAGGAAGACATTTATCCGCCGCTCAGCAGCCCACTTATCTTCCTGGAATACGCGAGCGCTGGAAATATATTGAGTTTGCTCTTAGAAAGGCCCCTTGGGTCAAAATGGTCCCCATGATAGGAAGCTTGGGCTGCCCTTATACCTGCAGTTTTTGTATAGACGCAGAGGTACCCTACCAACCGCTTGAGTTTGAAGCTATGAAAGAAGATTTAAGATTTGTCAGAACTAAATACAAACGCCCTGTTGTTAGCTGGTATGATCCCAATTTTGGGGTCAGGTTTGACGATTATATGAATACTATTGAAGACGCTGTACCTCCCAATAGTATAGATTTTATAGCGGAAAGCAGTTTATCGCTCCTGTCAGAACCGCATTTAAAACGACTTAAGGCTAATGGATTTAAAGCTATTCTCCCCGGAATCGAATCTTGGTATGATATGGGAAACAAATCCAAGACAGGTAAGAAGCAAGGGATGGATAAGGTTGAAGCTGTCTCGGAGCATGTAAACATGATACTGAGATATTTGCCCTATATACAAACTAACTTTGTGCTTGGTCTTGATTGTGACGATGGACCTGAATCCTTTGAGTTGACTAAGAAATTTGTTAACATGTCCCCTGCTGCTTTTCCCGCTTTCCCACTTTTAACCTCATTTGGGGAAGCAGCTCCATTAAATCTTGAATTTCAGGGAGATGGTAGAGTGCTGCCGTTTCCTTTTCATTTCTTAAACAATAACCACGCAATGAATGTGAGACCTAAATACAGCACATGGCCTGTGATGTACGACCGCATAATTAGCCTTGTGGAACATTCATTCTCCTGGTCATCAATTTGGAACCGTTTTGTTGAAACTAAAACTACATTTCCAAAGGCTCTGAATTTTGTTCGTGCCGTATCAACTGAGGGTTTTGGAAGAATGAAGTTCTATAGAGAAATCAGACGGCGTTTAGATGAGGATAGACCATTTAGAGATTACTTTGAAGGTGAGACAACCGTTCTTCCCGAATTCTATATGAACCTTATGAAAAAGGACTTAGGCCCGCTCTGGGAATGGCTGCCAGAGGGAGCTATATACCACGATCAGAACGCATATTACAAGAAAGATATGAAAAGGAAGCAGGATAGAGCTGAAAAACAGAATAGAGAAATACCGCTTGAGAAGAAAGTAGCGCAAGCCGATCAAAGGGTATCTGCCTAATTATTAATAGTTAAATCTCCTCTACTTGTCTATAACTAAAACTTTAGCGCCCTTTATCTTGCCTTCTTTTAATTCGATTAGTGCCTTATTTGCATCTTCCAATGCGTATTCTTCTATCTCAGGCTTAATAGGTATCCGAGCTGCTAACTCTAGAAATTCTATAACATCTTTTCTGCTCACATTTGCCACACTCTTTATTTCTTTTTCCATCCATAGATGCTGTGAATAGTCCAGATTTAAAAGATAGTTTTTATCGACTTCCTCTTTACGGATGGCATTGATAACTAATCTTCCCTCGGTGTTTAGATTTTTAAGAGCCTCTACTACAGGCTTCCATACAGGCGTTGTATCTATAATGGCATCAAGTTTTTGAGGTGCAGAGTCTTCTGTATTTCCCGCCCAGAGGGCTCCTAGTTGTTTTGAGAATTCTCTTTCCTCTTCATTTCTGGCAAACACATAGACATTTGAGTTAGGAAACATATGTTTAGCCATTCTAATAACTAGATGACCTGAAGCCCCAAACCCTGTAAGACCTAAATTCTGGCCGTCTTTGAGCCCTGTAAGTCTTAGAGATCTATAGCCGACTGCGCCTGCGCATAGTAAAGGTGCTGCCTCCGAATCCGTAAACTCTTCAGGAATTAAGTAGGCGTAGTTTTGAGATACTGTCATATACTCGGCGTAGCCGCCGTCTTTGTCCCTGCCGGTTGCTTTAAAATCTTCACACAAGTTGTCGTTACCTTCCGTGCAGTAACGGCATTCGCCACAAGAAGAATATATCCAAGCCACCCCTACTCTATCGCCTATCTTAAATCTGCCTGCTTTGTCACCGAGCTCTTCAACTGTGCCCACTACCTGATGACCTAATATTCTAGGGAAGCTTGGAGGTGGGGTTCTTCCTTCTATTTCGTCAAGCTCAGTGTGGCAGACTCCGCAAACGGAGATACGGATCAAAACTTCTCCTTTATTTGGAACAGGCGCTGCAATATCTACCAATTCAAGCGGTGATTTGTTTTCTCTAAGATCAGTAGTTTCCTTTAAGATCATAGCTTTCATATTTAGTGAGCACCTTTAAAATAAATTTTAATTGAATGTTATTATATCACCCGCGTATTCAAAAGAATAAGCGCATTTGAATCTAGTAGAGTAAAATAATCTCTGAATAGAACAATAAGAATATTGCCTTAGGTAGGACTATATGTAATTCCTGATTATTTTGAAGTAGATATCAAAGACCAATTCCCTGAGCAGGAATATGATCTGATAGCGAAGTGGATTAAAGAGACAGAGTCTAAAGGGAGTGACAGATTAAATTATATAGCTAGGGTGTTTGAATCCAAAGGGCTTAGTTTTAAAACTCAAATTGCACAAGGTGTGCCTCATCTCCAAATTATTAAAATTACTGAAGAAAATAATTCAGATCTAAATAGTATTGGGAAAAGGAGGAGTGCAGTACAATTTATCTTGACTTTACATTTCATATTATACTAATATAGAAAGAGTCAAGGAGGATGGGCATGAAAAATTACACCTTAGTACTAATATTGGTCCTAGGTTATGCAGCATCGACGCTGGCACAGCCCATAGTCTACATCGGGGGGCGGGACGAAGGCATAATTTCGGTTGTAAACGTTCCCACGAATGAAGTGATTTCGATATTCCCTTCACCGCTGCCGGGTGCTTTAGAAGGCTCCACGGTTTCGCCGGACAGTAAATTCATCTACTATACAGGCAACGGAGGGATTATTAAGATCGACACATCCAATAACACAATT
>Ga0209997_10000205_pt1 | contig 18409 bp, 14 predicted proteins | sample CR04metaG_FD_182079 | JGI IMG/M metagenome (GOLD analysis project Ga0209997, IMG submission 182079) | Deep subsurface microbial communities from Mariana Trench to uncover new lineages of life (NeLLi) - CR04 metaG (SPAdes) (version 2) | ecosystem: Environmental > Aquatic > Marine > Ocean trench...
GATGAGACCAACATTGCCCTCATCCCCCAATTCAATGCCTTCGTAAAGACGTTGTGCCACGCGCATGGTCCACTGAGTGTTGAACCCGAGTTTGCGCGAGGATTCCTGCTGCAGTGTGGACGTTGTGAACGGCGCTGCCGGATTACGGCGCCGTTGCTTTTTGTCAACACTGACCGTGGTTAATTTGCCGCCGGCTGCCGCAAGGATTGTTTTCTCGACCTCGCGTGCCGACTCCTCGTTTTCAAAGCTGAACTGCTCGACCTTCTCGCTCTTGTAGCGAACCAGTCGCGCAACAAAAGGCTGGCTTTTTTTACTGACATCGGCCTCGATGGTCCAGTACTCGCGCGCATTGAATGCCTCGATCTCGAGCTCTCTCTCCACAATCATGCGCAGCGCCGGGCTTTGCACACGTCCGGCCGACAAGCCGCGCTGGACTTTTTTCCACAGCAGTGGAGAAAGGTTGAAGCCGACCAGGTAGTCGAGTGCTCTGCGCGCCTGCTGGGCGCTTACGAGCTCATCCGATATGCCACGTGGATTGTCTATCGCCTCTTTGACCGCGTTCTTGGTTATTTCGTGAAAAATGACGCGATACACCGGCTTCCCGTCGAGCGCGTTCTGCTCTTTCAGCAATTCCGTCAAATGCCAGGAAATCGCCTCGCCCTCCCTGTCCGGGTCAGTTGCGAGATAGAGTGCATCGGCGTTCTTGAGCGCCTTGATGATTGCGTTGACGTGTTTCTGGTTTTTCTCGATGACCTGGTACTTCATGGCGAAACCGTTTTCGGTATCGACCGCGCCTTCTTTGGGCACGAGGTCACGAACATGACCGTATGAGGCCATGACTTCAAAGTCCTTGCCAAGGTACTTGCTAATGGTCTTGGCCTTGGCAGGTGACTCGACGATTACCAGATTTCGTGGCATTCCAGCTGAAGTTTCCGTTGATTACGTCCAGAAAAGAAAAACCGCGGACGATGCCGCGGTTGAATTACATGCTTGCAGGCGATGTGTCAAGAAAAACGTACTCGCCGGCAGTCACATCCTGTCAATGGGAACTCAGTGAACGGCCATTTCACCCTCGTCAAAGACAAGATCTTCCATCCGAGCATAGGCCACTTCCTGACCCGGCTGACTGAACAAAACCATCAAAACAACCCACTTAATCTGCTCGACATCGATATCCGGAGTTTCAAGCGCCAGCAAGCGATCGATGAGAATTTCGCGCTGCGGCGGCGAGAGAATGCCGATCTGTTCGAGGTAGGTAATAAAGCCACGGCATGCTGCATTCAGCCGGTCGTTCTCGGCATCGTTATAGATGCGAGTGCCGTGCGCAGTTTGCGGGGTGTAGTTGTGGCCTTCGTGGTCGTTGGTCAGCCCGTCGAGCCAGTCCAGCGCGCGATCAATTTCAGTGCCGCCGAATCCAGCCCGGAATAATTCATCGCGCAGCTCGCTTTGATCCGGTTCTGGCTCTTCCTCAGCGTCGACGTAGGTCTCAAACAGATACATCAATACATCGAGTACATTTTCTTTCATGCCTGGAGCGTCTCCCTGTTGACGAATTTCCAGTTATGGTTGCCTGTCAATGATCGGATGCTTGCAGTTTTGAGTAACAGCCGCCGGCCTGCACCTGAATTTTTCCCTCAAGCTCCAGGATAAGTAGCATGGAGGAAACCTGATCGATCGTCAATCCGGAATTTTCGGCGAGCTGATCTGCGCTTGCCGGGTCATAACTCAACGTGGAAAGCAACACCCGGTAATCGGTATCGGGTTGTGCGGCCGCTGCCGTTTCGACCGTTGGTAACTCTGCATTTTGCATAAGATGCCCGACCAGCGGACCCAGCTCGCTGACGATGTCGTCGGCGCTTTCGACCAGTTTTGCGCCTTGTCTGATGAGCTGGTGACAGCCGTGGGACAGCGGATTATGTATCGAGCCGGGGATGGCGAATATTTCGCGACCCTGCTCGGCAGCGAGGCGTGCGCTAATAAGCGATCCGCTGCGCCTGGCAGCCTCCACGACCAGGGTACCGAGACTGAGACCACTGATCAGCCGGTTACGCTGCGGAAAGTGTTCACGGCGTGGTGGGCTGCCGAGCGGATATTCCGAACATAACGCGCCCTCTTCTGCAATGCGATGTGCAAGTTTGCGATTTTCGGCAGGATAAACTCTATCGATGCCGTGACCGAGGAACGCTACGGTTTTCGCACCGGCATCCAGCGCCCCTTCATGCGCGGCCGTGTCGATGCCTTGCGCCAGACCACTGACAATACAAAAACCGGATCGCGCCAGGTGGTTGGAGAATTCATACGCATTCTGTACGCCGCCCCTGGTTGGATTTCGGCTGCCGACGATCGCCAGTGCCGGAAGATGTAGTGCGTCGATGTTGCCAACCACATATAAAAGAGTCGGCGGGCCAGGAATCTGCCGCAGCAGCTCCGGGATATCACCTGACTCCGAATCAATAATGTGGTGATTCGGCGCGGCTAGCCATGCAGAAATTTTATCGTCTGTATCCACTCATCAGAACCGTCGCGAGCTCCCACGATACTAATACCTGATAGCAGGTTCCGGGGGACTATATCTGCCAACAGGCATTGAAAAAGGGCCGGCGCCTGATCGGGCGCCGACCCTTACTGAATTGCTTATGTCAGATCGGGTTGCGGACTGCGTCGAGTACGTGGATGTCGCTCGTCGCTTCCATCACGAGGGCATAGCCGATCCGGTCATAAACCTTGAAGATCATTATCGTGCCCGCCTGCTCGTCCGGCAGGGTCACGGATTCGCCGCCCATTATGCCACTCGAGCCGAGGAAAGAGCCGCCCGCGAAGCGATCGCGAACTACCTCACCAGCCTGGAACACGCTCAGCACGTCCCCCGGGGCGAGGCCGTTGCGCGCACCGCGGTTCAGGACCACAACCTGGTACTGGCCGATAAGGGAAACACCATCAACGACCGAGATGATCCTGCCTTCAATGTTGAGATCCGGTGATTTCGGAAAGAAATTCAGCGGAATATCCACTGTTTCCGGTATCAGGCGATCACCCGCAAGGGCTTCGCGGTTGGTGTCAGTCAGCGCTATAGTTGCCGGATCGCCACCTCGCGATTGCGCGCCTACACCGACATATATGCCCTGGTAACCAATGAGATCATTATCGTCGGGATCTCTGAGCTCATCACCGATATGTACGACGCTGAATCGCGTCCCATTTGGTGAGGGTTGACCACCGCGGATGTAAATGTCATTGCCAGCGGAGGCCATCAGGTGATCGCCGCGGGTTGCAAGAATGTACGGCAGCCGATCGACCTGGCTTTTTTCGAGCACCAGGCCTTTCGATAGAAAGGCTGCGATCCTTTCGTAGGGAATGCTGGTGATCGACTCGGCAAGCGGTGTTACCCGTGCCGTCGGTGAAAGCCGATACGTTGAACCGCGCATGTTCGCGATGCGCTGCCGCCCGTCAATCGTAACCAGGGCAAGGACGTCGCCCGGGTAGATAAGGTGCGGGTTTTCAACCTGCGGATTTACGTACCAGACCTCTGGCCAGTACCAGGGATCTCGCAGAAACGTGGCAGCAATGTCCCAGAGCGTGTCGCCGACCTGCACGGTGTACTCCTCGGGAGCACCGGAGGCCAGCGGTACGGCCTGGCTGACGAGCACCAGGTTCGGCTCATTCTGGGCGGGCTGCCCGCTGGCGCCTGAATCCATGGAGGACGATCGACTCTGCGCGGCAGATCTTGTGGCTACCGGCGCCGGCGCATCGCTACCATCCGAGCCAAACGGGTTTAGTTTGCTCATCGTGCTGCAGCCGGCCATAGTGGCGACCAGCGCAATAAGGGCCAGCTTGAGACTGGTATTCAGGTGGTTTTTGTCAGGAGACATAATTGACGGTTACTCCATCGTCGTAGTCTGTGCCTGCCCACTGGCAAGCGTTGCTATAATATGTCGTGTCGACGCCATTCAGGCTGCCAAACGCGTCACAATTCCGGCTCAAAACAGGGTTTGGCGGTCTGCATGTCACGCGGTATTGTCCGCTATCTTATTCAACAAAGTCAAAAATTTAGGCGCAATTTATAGAAACTCACACGAGTTTTGGCTCCGGCAATTATGGCAAAACTGAGAATCCTTGAGTTTCCTGACCCGCGGCTCCGAAAAAAGGCCGTTCCGGTTGAGGTCGTGGACGACTCGCTGCGAAAGCTGATCGACGACATGTTCGAGACGATGTACGAGGCACCGGGCATCGGCCTGGCCGCCACCCAGGTGGACGTGCACCGGCGGCTGCTGGTCGCGGACGTGGCCGCGGAGAAAGACGAGCCTCACGTGCTGATCAACCCGGAGATTCTCAAGAAAGACGGCTGTGCGGTCACCGAGGAGGGTTGCCTGTCGGTGCCCGGCTATTACGAAGAAATTGAACGCGCCGAGCACATCAAAGTACGCTACCTGGATCGCGACGGTAACGAGCAGGAAAGTGAATTCGAGGGTTTACTCGCCGTTTGCGTGCAACACGAAGTGGATCATCTCGAGGGCAGACTGTTTATCGATTACCTGTCGGAAGCCAAACGTCAGCGAATTCGCAAGCGCCTCGCGAAAGACCGTCGCCAACATCGGGAGTCGGCTGCGATTCTCTGATCGCCCGATTGACCCGAAGCAAACGCATGAGCGCTGCAAAACTATTGTTTGCCGGCACACCGGAATTTGCAGTTGCGTCATTGCGGGCGCTGCACAAGGCGGGCTTCGTACCTGCCGCCGTACTGACACAGCCGGATCGGCCGGCCGGACGTGGCAGACAGGTGACGGAAAGTCCGGTCAAGCAATTCGCGGTTAAGCATGACGTTCCGGTCTGGCAGCCAGAGACGCTGAAAGATGCCGATATCGTTGCGCAGATTTCTCAGGCCAAACCTTACCTCATTATCGCCGCGGCGTACGGGTTGCTGCTTCCCCAGGCGGTTCTCGACATACCAGTACGTGGTTGCGTGAATGTTCACGCATCCCTTCTGCCACTGTGGCGCGGTGCTGCGCCGATACAGGCAGCAATTCTTGCAGGTGATGCAGAAACCGGCATCACCCTGATGCAAATGGAGGCCGGACTCGACAGTGGTCCGGTACTGGCAAGTGCCGCCATTGAAATCGGTGCTGAGGAGACTGCCGGTGCGCTACATGATCGCCTGGCCGCTCTCGGTGGCGAGTTGCTGGTACAGAAGATCGATGAACTCCTTGAGGGCAAGCTCGAGTCAATTCCCCAGGACAAAGCGCTTGCCAGCTATGCCCGCAAAATTCGCAGGCAGGATGCAGCAATCGACTGGAGTCTTACGGCGCAGCAAATCTCAAGGGCAATCAGGGCCTATGACCCGGCACCCGGGGCCAGCTTCAACCTGGACGGCGAAATCATCAAGTGCTGGCAAGCCGAGCCGGTTGACGGCGATGGGGGACCACCCGGCACGATACTGTCAGCAGGCAAAGGCGGTATCGTTGTTGCCTGTGCCGGGGGGGCGTTACGACTCATGGAAATACAGCGACCGGGCCGTCGACGTGTCACGGCAGCGGAGTTCGCCGGCCAACGCAAACTTAACGACAAGCGCCTGCATTGAGGGCGTGTGGACGAGATCAAATGGGGCGCACGACTGCGGGCACAAGCGGCAAAAGCGGTTGACGCTGTCGTTGCGCAGGGTCGTTCGCTGGATGTCGTGCTTGGTGAGCTTGAACAACCTCTTAACGCTGTGGACCGGCGGCTGTTCAAAATGTTGTGTTACGGAACACTGCGCCATCATTTTCGTCTGCGCGCTGACCTCGCGAAGCTGCTGAACCGGCCGCTTCAGGCGCGCGCCAGCGTTATTGAGTCTCTGCTTGCCGTCGGATTGTTCCAGCTACGTGATACGCGCATACCGGATCATGCGGCAGTCTCAATGACCGTCGAGGCAGCCAGGCTCCTGCGCCACCCCAAGTACGCAGGACTGGTTAATGCCGTACTGCGTAATTTCCTGCGGAAAGACATCGGGCTTGAGGAGGCCGACGATGAGGAATCCCGATTCAATCACCCGGCGTGGTTTATCGATCAGTTGCGCGAGGACTGGCCCGACGATTGGCAGCAAATTCTTGAAGCCAATAACGACAGGGCGCCGATGTGGTTGCGGGTTAACCAGAAACGCGCAACGACAGAGGATTACATGGATCGGCTGGGTGAGGCCGATAATGGCCACGGGGTGTTGCCCGGATTTATTCACGCAATTCGCCTGGCAAAGCCGGTACCGGTCGCCGAGCTGCCGGGCTTTGCCGAGGGTGATGTCTCGGTCCAGGACGCGGCGGCGCAGATCGCAGCACCCTGGCTATTGATGCACGGCGGTCTGCGGATTCTCGATGCCTGCGCGGCGCCTGGCGGAAAAACAGGGCATTTGCTGGAACTGGCCAGCCTGGACAGTAGTCTGACTGCCATCGAACTGGACACGGAGCGACTCGCCGGCATTCACGAGAATCTTGAGCGGCTCGTGCTCAATGCAACCGTACTGGCGGCTGACGCATCAAAACCTAAAGAGTGGTGGGACGGTAAGCCCTTCGACCGGATTCTTCTGGATGCACCCTGTTCGGCCAGCGGCGTTATTCGCCGGCACCCGGACATCAAGCTGCTGCGCAGAGAGTCCGACATCAAGGCGCTGGCCGACCGGCAAACGGCGATGCTGGAGGCGCTGTGGCTGCTCCTGGAGCCGTCCGGGCGGCTTCTGTACGTCACCTGTTCGGTGCTGGCAGCCGAGAATGACGCCATTATCGGCGATTTTCTGGCGCGCCACAGCGATGCCCGGGAAGACCGAGTGTTGCCAAATTACAACATCCGCGATCTAATGGTCGAGAAGACATGCGGTTTCCAGGTATTGCCGGGGAATCAGGGCCTTGACGGTTTCTACTTCGCCTGTCTTGAGAGGACGTCCCAATAACAGCCAGTGATACTGACGACAACATGAGCGAAATCCGGACAAGTACATTGAGGTCCCTGCTGCTGGCGGTGTGCGCGTTGGCAGTGGTGCTCACGAGCGTGCGTGCGCAACTCGAGCTGCCGCGCGAAGGATTCTTTGATGTCCGCTCAGCGTCCACGACCATGATCGCAGGTGTGCATGAGCTCGAGGCGCGGCTGCAACTCATTCTGAGCGCCGAGGCGCTGGACGCGCTGAACAGCGGCGTACCACTGACAATCGAGCTCAACCTGGAGGTTATCCGGGTGCGCGGTCTGTGGCTGGATGATGTCGAAGCAGAGCTCACTGTTACCTACGAGCTCGAATACCGGCCGCTCAGTCAGCGATATATCGTCCGCAATCTCAATAGCGGGGACGAGAATTCATTCTCGACGCTTTATTCGGCGCTGAATAACCTCGGGCGTATCCAGGGCTTGCCTGTCATCGATGATGCGCTGCTGGCTCCCGGCAGCGCCTATCGCATGCGTTTGCGAGCACTTTTGAGCACACGCCAGTATCCAGCGCCATTGCGCATCCTGTTTTTCTGGCGTAGTCAATGGCAACTAAAGAGTGACTGGTACGAGTGGACACTCGAACAATAAAACGAGCAGCAATCGCTACAGCCGGCGCCATCGGCGTTGGGTTGTCGCTCGTGGCGCTCTTCCTGCTCGGTCAAACGGTGCAAAATTCCGCCGAGTTTGACCGGCTGCATATCGTCATTCTGCTGATTAATGTTGCCGGTGTCGTGGTGTTGTTTGCCTTGCTGGTCGGCAATCTCGCCCGGCTGTTGCGCGATTACCGGAACCATGTCCCGGGCTCGAGACTGAAAGCGCGCATGGTGGGAATGTTCGTCGGTCTTGCCGTGCTGCCGTTACTGGTCGTGTTTTATTTTTCGATACAATTCATCAATCGCGGAATCGACAGCTGGTTTAGTGTCGAGGTCGAGGCTGGTTTTGATGACGCGCTTGAACTCAGCCGGGCGGCCCTGGAAATGCAAAAGCGTGAGCGGCTCGAAATTACGGTTCGCATTTCAAATCGATTGCAAAATGTCAGCGCGCGGCAATTGATCTTCGAACTGAGCACGTTGCGCAGAGAAAGCGGCGCCGATGAAATTTCGATCTTCGGTCGCAATAACCGAATTATCGCAACGAGTTCTGATCAATCCGCCGGCAGTCTGCCGAGGCCGCTGACTGACGAGGTGTTATTGCAGGTCCGTCAAAATCGGCCCTTCGTGAGCCTTGATCCGACGGCGCGCGGTGGCTACGAGATACGAACCGCCGTCTTGTTCGGCAACGCTCATCGTCCGGATCTTGCCGGCGTAATCCTGGCGCACTTTCCGGTACCGGAGCGGCTGGGCACCATGGCGAACAACGTCGATGTGTCCTACAGCGATTACAAACGCATGGTCTATCTTCGCGAACCATTGAAGCGTGCGTTCTCACTCACATTGACGGTCGTGCTGCTGCTGTCGTTGCTCGCATCCATCTACGGCGCATTCATCTTGTCACGACGACTCGTTGCGCCGATTCAGGACCTGGTTGCAGGAACGCAAGCTGTTGCGAAAGGCGACTTCGACACCAGGCTGCCTACGCCGTCACGCGATGAGATCGGTTTCCTGGTCAGTTCGTTCAATGATATGACGCAACGGCTGTCTTCGGCCAGGCGGGAAGCCAGTCTCAGCCAGGCGCTGGTTGAAGCGGAACGCGCTAACCTCGAAGTCATACTGGCTCGTCTTTCGACTGGCGTCGTCGCGCTCGACGCGGATCTCAGGATACGCACGGCGAACCAGGCGTCCGGTGCAATCCTCAATGTCGACCTCGAAAATCGCATTGGCGAATACCTGCCGGATGTTGCCAAAGGCCAGCCGCTGCTGGAGCAGTTCGTGGACGTCGCACAGGTGCACCTGAATGCCGGTGAAACCGAGTGGCGCGAGCAAATCGTTTTGCGCGGTGAAGTCGGGCGCCGCGTCCTGACCTGCGCGTGCACGACATTGCCCGGCGATGAAGACCACGCCGCGGGGATTGTGGTCGTATTTGACGACATCACCGCGCTGTTGCAGGCGCAGCGTGACGCAGCCTGGGGTGAGGTCGCACGGCGGCTTGCGCATGAGATCAAGAACCCGCTGACGCCAATTCAACTTTCCGCGGAAAGATTGCGCCGCAAATACCTCAAGACGCTATCCGAAGATGACGCACAGGTCCTCGATCGTGCGACGCATACGATCGTGCAGCAGGTAGAGGCCATGAAGGAAATGGTCAACGCGTTCAGTGACTATGCACGTGCGCCGGATATTGACCTCAACTTGTTCAGTATCGACAAACTCGTGCACGAAGTGGTCGATCTTTACCGCGCGCAGGAAAGTGGTATTGAGATTATTCTCAAGACAGATTCTGATCTGCCGGAAGTCGAGGCCGACGTCGGGCGAATCAGGCAAATACTGCACAACCTCATCCGCAATGCAACCGAAGCACTTGAGAATACGAGCCACGGACGTATTGAGGTTTCGGTCAGCGCTGCCGAGGTGCACGAAATCGATGTCGTGGAAATTGTAGTCGCAGACAATGGTCCCGGATTCCAGACGGGCTCGATGAGCCAGGTCTTTGATCCTTACGTAACAACAAAACCGAAAGGTACCGGACTTGGCCTGGCAATCGTCAAGAAACTCGTGGAAGAACATTTAGGAACGATTACAGCGGAAAACCGCGAAAATGGTGGCGCGGAGATTCGTATTCAGTTGCCGGTTAACGAGGCTGCACGCGAAAAAATGTTAATGAAACTGCCGGGTCGAGCAGATATACGAAGGGAGAGAGCATGAGCACATCACACGTGCTGGTTGTTGATGACGAGGGTGATATTCGCACTTTGATCGACGAAATTCTGTCGGAGGAGGGATACCAGGTGACGGTTGCGGCTGACGCTGCCGAGGCGCGCTCCGCCCGCGATCACGATAAATTTGACCTCGTGTTGCTCGACATCTGGATGCCGGATACTGACGGCATCAGTTTGTTGCGTGAATGGTCGGAACCCGGGGACCTTGATTGTCCGGTCGTCATGATGTCCGGTCACGGCACCGTCGATACGGCTGTCGAGGCGACTCGTCTCGGTGCATTCGATTTCGTCGAAAAACCCCTGTCTCTCGCGAAACTGTTGCGGACAGTAGAGCGTGCGCTGGACGCATCCAGGAAACAGACCGGCCCGCCGCGTAGTTTGTTTCCGTTATTGTTGACTCCGGTCGGGCGCAGCCCGCTGATGAAGAATCTGCGGGAGAAAGTGCAACAAATCGCCGACTATGATTCGCCAGTGCTGCTGAGCGGCGAGCCAGGCACCGGCAGGGGTGCATTTGCACGCTACATCCACGCCCTGAGTCCCCGTGCCGATGCATCGCTGGTAAACCTGCTTGCTGCGTCGCTGACAGACAGTAACGCTGAAGATCAGTTGCTCGGCAGCGAACACGGTGGTGACGTATACAGTGGCTATTTCGAACGCGCCAAGAATGGCACGTTGATCATCGATGAACTAACGGAGCTCTGTGACCAGGCACAAAAACTCATCCTCAGCGTTCTGGAACAGGGGGAATTCACGCGATCCGGCGGGCACGAACCAGTAAAGCTGCAGGCCAGGGTCCTGGCGACTGTCAAGGCTGACTATCCGAATGCGATTGACAGCGGCAAACTTCGGCGCGAGCTTATTTCGAATCTGAATATACTGAGCCTGCATGTGCCGCCATTGCGTGAGTACGCTGAAGACGTGCCGGAGCTTCTAAGCCATTACGTCGACAAACTGATCGACGGCGAAGGCCTGTCGTTCCGCCGCTTCAGCGTTGCGGCGCAAAACCGGCTTCGCAACTATCCCTGGCCTGACAATGTCAGGGAACTGAAAAATCTTGTGCGCCGTCTGTTGCTTACCGGTTCGGAAGAAGAAATCTCGCTCGATGAAATTGAAAAGGAGATCATCGGCGCGGCGGATTCCAGCGAACCGCTGGTCAAGCAGGATCTGCTGTCACTGCCGTTGCGAGAAGCGCGCGAGCAGTTCGAACGCGCCTATCTGCAACAGCAGCTTATTCTGTGTGACGGCAAAGTTGGCAAACTGGCGCAGCGTGTTGGCATGGAGCGCACCCACCTGTATCGCAAGCTCAGATCGCTGGGCGTCGATTTCCGCTCGGTATCAGCCTCCGACAATTAAAAGAAATCACCCGCTTAGAAAGGGCTCCTACAGATTAATGCAATGCTAATCAGCAACTTGTAGGAGCCCTTTCTAAGCGGGCGATTTTCACATGGCTAATGTGCAGAGGCTGCCAGTGCTTCGTCCAGCATCGCGATCAATTGCTCGCGATCGTAACTGTATTCGTGCCCCTCGTTTAATTGCACGAGTTCCTCAATCGCTTTCTTGATTGTGATCTCCGCCTCATCCTGATTTGGAACGACCATGTAACGACGCTTCGGATTGTCGTCGAAAAGTGCATGTAAAAAAGCAGCTGCAACTTCATCAGGTTGCTTTAAACGAGACCGATCCGACGGTCCGTCCATTAGTTGTTGAAGCTCTTCCTCGAAGAGTGAACCCTCGAGCGTCTGGCCGCGCCGTTTCATACGGTTACGCATGGTGTCCATGATTGCTGAGTTGTAGTTGCCTGGTTCCACCACGCTTACCCGCACACCGAATTTTTCCATTTCGCCAGCAAGCGAATCGGTAAAGGCCTCGACACCGTGCTTGCTCATGCTATAGGGACCTATGAACGTACCGGACAAGATTCCGGAGATCGATCCCGTCGTCGTTATACGACCCTGGCTTTCTATAATCAGTGGTGCAAACGCCCTGGTTACGCGGTAGGGCCCAAACAGGTTGACATCCATCTGGAATTGCATGTCATCTTCGTCGACCTCGATCATCGGTCCGGCCACAACGACTCCGGCATTGTTGACCAGTCCGTACAGGCCCCTGCCGCCCTTCCTGACCGTTTCGACGGCGGCATCGATTTCTTCCTGAATGGTGACGTCGAGCCGAATGGCCTGGATGTTCTCGATGGCGTTCAGTTCGTCGAGATCAGCCTGTTTCCGTGCGCCTGCGTAAACGAAGTGACCCTCGGAAGCTAGTGTCTCCGCCAGGTTTCTGCCAATACCGGTACTCGCTCCGGTTACGAGGATTGCTTTTTGTTCGCTACCATCATCGGCGTTTGCGACACCGTGTGGGAGGCAAAGAAAGATGCAAAGAAAAAAGCTGCACAAAAGATTACGCATCGAATCTCCCCCTTAGTTTTATAATTTTCTTTATGTCTTGGACCCGCTCCAGAAGTCGGCGTTTTTGATGCCGAGCGCCTCCGGATCGAAGGTGTAAGTCTCGACCCCTGCCTTGCGCTGCGCCTCGTAGTCTTTCAACGCCTTGAGCGCGGCATTGCCCATGAAAAACAATATGAGTATGGCACTGATGTTGAGCCATGCCATTACTCCGACGCCGATATCACCAAGACCCCAGGCAAGGCTGGCGGTTCTGATAGCCCCGTAAAATACGGATGCCATCATCGCGATTTTCAGAAACAGCATTTCTCCCGGAAATCGGAAGAATCTTCTGAGATAGGCAACATTGGTTTCGGCAATGTAGTAATAGGCGAGCACCGTCGTAAAAGCGAAAAAGAACAGCGCTACGGCAATGAATGGTTTGCCGATGCCAGGCACAACACTCTCAACCGCAAGCTGGGTGAAGGCGGGACTGTTCGGATCAGTGGCGGCAGGCAGGTTCTGGATGATGAAACCGCCATCACCACCATGCACATTGTAGGCGCCAGTGATCAGAATGATGAACGCCGTTGCAGAACAGATAAACAGCGTATCGACGTAAACGGAGAAGGCCTGCACCAGCCCTTGCTGCGCCGGATGTTGTACTTCCGAGGCAGCGGCGGCATGCGGGCCGGTACCTTGCCCGGCCTCGTTCGAGTACACGCCCCGTTTTACGCCCCAGCCAACCGCGCCGCCTATTCCAGCCATCGGGCTGAACGCATCATTGAAAATCAGGGCAATGACACCGGGGAGTTGAGAGATATTCATCGCTATGATGCCGACGGCTGTGATTACGTAGGCCAGGCCCATAAAAGGAACAACGAACTGCGTTACGTGCGCAATTCTCTTCACGCCGCCGAAAATAATAAATCCGAAGATTGTGACGACAACTATGGCAGACGTAATCTTTGTGAAACTGATATCGCCAAGCGCTGTTTGATAAATCTCACCGGTGCCGAGCGCAACCTCCGCGGCACTGCTGATGCTGTTTGCCTGTACGCCGGGAAGCAGCAAACCGGTAGCAATGATCGTAACGATCGCGAATAGACAGCCATACCATCGTTGGCCCATCGCCTTCTCGATATAGAAAGCCGGGCCGCCGCGAAACTGGCCATCGTCCACTTCTTTGTATATCTGACCGAGTGCAGACTCAACATAGGCGGTGGATGCGCCAAGGAATGCGACAACCCACATCCAGAATACGGCGCCGGGACCACCAAAGCCGATCGCGGCTGCAACACCGGCTATGTTCCCGGTGCCGACGCGGCCTGAGAGCGAGACCGCCAGCGCCTGGAATGACGAAATGCCCCGTTCCGATTCCTTGCTGGAAAACAGCAAGTGAATCATCTCGCGGAACAATCGAACCTGGACGAATCGCGTCAGGATCGAAAAGAACAGTCCGGCACCGAGGGCCAGGTAAATTAACGCGGGACTCCAGACCCAGGCATTGATGGTGTTGACGACATTTTCCATGGACGAGTCCTGTGCGTATGTTGTTGTTATTGAGAACTTCTGCGGATACTACAGGAATCGAATCCAGTCAGCCTGCGTGCGATGTTCATGGACACCCGGTGTGCTAGCGCAACCACGCGACGACGGAGACACCGATAAAACTGCCGACGGCGTAACCGAGCGACCCCAGCAACAACCCGGGAATCAACAGGTCACGCCAGCCTTTAGCCGAGGCGAGCGCCGGCGCGCTTGCCGGCCCACCAATACAAACTGCTGAAGCCATCGCCAGTTCGGCAAGATCGAGTTTCAGGATTTTTCCGATGCCAAACAAAAGCACCAGGTGCACGATGATGATGACCAAGGCAAACAAAAACAGGACCGGTGCGGTTTCGACGAGTTTCCAGATATCTGCCCCTGCGCCGATGCTGGCCAGAAAAATAAACATCATTACATTGCCAGTCTCCCGGTAGCCGGAGAGCTTCTCGATTTGCCGCGGGAAAACCGTCGCGATCAGCAACGCGAGCAAGGTGATAACCAGGATCGAATAGTCGGACATGCCGACAAGATCAGCGATGAGTTTGCCGGTTGCTGCCACAGCGAAGGCCAGCGCCAGTGCCGCCATCAATCCCGCAAGTCCAAGATCGGCAATGCGATGCACCTCGCCTTCTGACTCGGCGTCGAATACCACTGCGTTGTCCATGTGATGCGTAGGATATTTGTTTGCCATCCAGGCGATACCGGGAATGAAAATGATCAACAGGAAATGCAGGTTGGTGATCACCTGGTCAGCGGCGACGGCTGCTGTCAACATGCTGTCGTCCTGCATTCCGGTAGCCTCGGCAACTGCAGCGAAATTGAGGCCACCGCCGATATAGGTGCCGGTAAATATTCCGGCCAGCTCTGCTTCTCTCGGGCCAAGATCAAACAGAAAGACGCCGACAGTGACTCCTGCAACGACGGTTGCACTGCCAATCATGAAAGCAATCAGCGTCGGACCGGATTCCCGAACGATGCGTTTGAGATCCGCTTCAAACAACAGCAGCGGAATTGCAATCGGTACGAGATAGTCCCAGACAACATCGTACACGGGTGCTACCGTTGGAATGATGCGTAAATTGGCAAGAACAATCGCTGCCGTAATCAACAACATGACGCCCGAATACTTTCTGCCCCAGGGAAATCGCTCGCACCAGAAACCGAATCCCGCCAGCGCAATGAGTACGGCCCAGATTGCGAAGTCCTGATCGGGCCCTATGAGTGGCAATGACATCCAGATAAATCCTTAAAGACTTCGGGAAAGTTGCACGCGCCAGTCGATAACATTCCACCGAGAGGAATTCTTTGCCTTTTAATAATGCCCGGATTTGCTCAGGAAATTCTGCTTAATCGCAGATTCGGCGCCGCTCATGGTAAACCGAATATCCTGGGCGCCTGCAGCAGGCTGCCATCCGGATTGAACACGATGCCGGGGGTCGTGAAATCCCGGATACTCAGGCTGCGTATCAGGTTCAGGGCACCGTCTTCTTCATCAATGGACGGTCCGTCCGGTCGCAATTGAATCGTGGAGTGAATTTTCCCTTCGACGAAGTTGCCCTCGCCATCGAGCGTTGCAACCAGGACGGGAGCAATCCCCTTGATGCCCTCGACACTGATGCCGTAATAAGTGGCAAAATTTCCAAGGCTGTATGCGATCAGCCTGTTTTTATATCGCTCAATCGCCCTGACGACATGCGGACCGTGACCGACCACCAGGTCGGCACCCGCGTCGACCATCATCCTGGCAAATCTGACGACGTCACCGCGCGGTTCGCCAAAGTATTCCTCCTCCGCAAACGGCAGCCTTGTAACATTCCGTCCTTCGGCACCGCCATGAAATGAAACTATGACGATGTCGTGATGTTTGGCATGGTCGGCAACAATTTCTGCCGCGAAAGCGTAATCGAGCATCATGTTTGAATTTTTGGTTACCGCGAACGCGAGTAGCGCGACATTCAATTCGTTAACGGTGAACAATGCGAAGTCACCTTCAAGTCCGGAGTGATGTATACCGGCTGCGGCAAGGGTTTCCATGCTGGCGAGGCGTCCCTCCTCGCCAAAATCTCTTGCGTGATTGTTTGCAAGGCTGAGTACATCGAAGCCTGCGTTGACAAAGTGCTGCACATAGCGCGACGGTGAACGAAACAGGTAACAGGCATTCGGGTTGCTGCACTTCTTGCCCGCTTCACCATCGTCCAGCAGCACTCCTTCGAGGTTACCAAACGTAATGTCCGCGCCAGCGAGAATCGGTGTAACCTGCGCCAGGAAACTGAAGCCGTCGTCATCGGGCAAATGGTTCTCCGGGTAATCCGTACCCAGCATCATGTCGCCAACGGCGGCGATAATAATGCGCTTTGATTTGAGATTTCTTGCAGGTTTTGCGGCGGGTTCTGCTGCAGGCGGTGGTGCCTCCACCTGCGGAGGCGGACCTGGTGCCGGCGGTGGTTCTTCCGTTACCGGTTGCATTGCGCAGCCGGTAACGCACAAGAAAATCCAGAGGCAGGAACTCCTAGTCACCCAACCGGATTCTAAGGACGTCAATCTTCGCCTGACGCAGGCGGCTGCGCAGTGCGTTGAGTTCATCGAGGTCGCGTGTTGGCCCGATGCGAACGCGGTGATAGGTCTTGTCGTCAATGGTCACGCGCTGGATCCGCGACTCGATACCCTGCAACGCCAACTGCGCCCTGCGGCGATCAGCGTCGACGAATTCGGTAAAGGACCCTGCCTGCAACACGTAGATGCCCGGTCTTTCGACGGCCTTCGGTTCGTTGTCCCGTCTGACATTGGGCTCCTGTTCAGGGATGATCACCTCGAAATTCGGCAACATGTTATAAAAATCGAAGCGTCTCTCGGGCGCTTCTTCCGCTGATGCCGTCGCTGGTTCATTGTTGTTATCGATTGCGCTGGCGAGGCTGGCCGGCGCAGGTGGTGGCTCCCGGACAGCGGCCCCGGGGTCGCGATCTTTCATGAAAATGGCCAGGGCAACCGACAGGCCGACTCCGAGACCGAACAACATCCACACCCAGCCCGGATACTCGTGTTGCTGCCTGCTCTTCGTGCTGCGTTTTCGCTTTCGTTTGGTCATGGCAATCTACATCGAATCCGGTGCCGAGACTCCTATGATTGCCAGGCCGCTGGCGATCACGTCACGCGTTGCCGTGATCAATGCAAGCCTCGCATTGCGCAGCGCATCGTCGTCGACGATAAATGTGTGTGCATTGTAATAAGTATGAAATTCATTGGCGAGATCGCGCAAATAGTGCACAAGGTGTTGTGGCGCGCGATTGTTAGCGGCGAGCTCGATTACTTCCGGGAAACGGCTCAGTGTCGTCATCAACGACTTCTCGTGAATCTCTTCAAGCAATGCCAGGTTGGCGACGCCCGAAGCCTGATCGTATTGCAGCGACCTGTCTTGCAGTTGCCTGAATACACTTGCTACCCGCGCGTGTGCATATTGGATGTAATAAACAGGGTTGTCGTTCGATCGGTTTTTCGCGAGTTCGAGGTCGAAGTCAAGGTGCTGATCATTGGACCGCATCACATAAAAGAATCTTGCGGCATCGTTGCCGACCTCTTCGCGCAGCTGACGCAAGGTGACGAACTCGCCCGATCGTGTCGACATGGATTGCTTCTCGCCAGCCCGGTACAGGCTGACAAACTGTATTAGCTCGACTTCGAGGCTGTCGCCGCCGTACCCCATCGCCTCGAGACCGGCCCGGACTCTCGCCTGGTAACCGTGATGATCCGAGCCCAGGATGTCCAGCAAGTGATCGTATCCGCGTTTGCGCTTATCGTCGTGATAGGCGATGTCGGCCGCAAAATAGGTCGTTTTGCCGTTTTCGCGAACGACAACGCGATCTTTCTCGTCACCGTAGTCGGTTGCCCGAAACCAGGTCGCGCCATCTTTCTCGTACAGCATGTTGCGCTCTTTGAGAATGATGAGGGCATTATCGATGAGATTGTCGTCAGTCAGGCTTTGCTCGAAGAACCAGCGATCGAATGTTACGCCGAATTCAGCCAGATCGTCCTCGATGTCTGCAAGAATCGAGTCGAGCGACTGCTTGCGGATTCGCTGGAAATGATGAATGCCGAGAAGTTCGTGTCCCTTTTCGATCAGTGCGCCTATATATTCTTCCTTGTCACCCTCCGGAGCATCAGCTGGAAGACCACTCAAAAGTTCGTCGGCACTAAGCTTAGGCATGCCACTGATATTCAGGCTTGCCGCGATATCCCGGATGTAATCACCTTTGTATCCCGCTTCAGGGAAACTGATCGTTACCCCGCTCTGCTCGAGCAAACGCAACCAGATGCTGACACCCAGGATGTCCATTTGCCGTCCGGCGTCATTGACGTAGTATTCGCGATCGACCTTAAAGCCTGCCGCCTCGAGCAAATTACCGACGGTGGCGCCATACGCTGCATGGCGGCCATGTCCGACGTGCAACGGACCGGTTGGATTTGCCGAAACAAATTCGAGCAGAATTTTTGGCTCTGGCCGGATTTCCCGGTGTCCGTAACATTTTCCCTGCTGTAGAGCACTCGCCAGTTCGTGGTGTAACGCTTTGCTACTTACATGGAAGTTGATGAAACCGGGTCCGGCAATCTCGACCTTGTCGACAAGTTCACTCTCCGGCAACTCATCTATGATCGCGGAGGCAATATCGCGCGGATTCCTGCCAAGCGATTTCGCGAGGCGCATCGCGATATTGGTCGTGAAATGGCC
>Ga0209997_10000209_pt1 | contig 18318 bp, 23 predicted proteins | sample CR04metaG_FD_182079 | JGI IMG/M metagenome (GOLD analysis project Ga0209997, IMG submission 182079) | Deep subsurface microbial communities from Mariana Trench to uncover new lineages of life (NeLLi) - CR04 metaG (SPAdes) (version 2) | ecosystem: Environmental > Aquatic > Marine > Ocean trench...
AAATCATCTGCCGTGGCCTTTACCAGCACACTTCTGAAATCTCCTTTTCGTAATTGTTCCAATTTCATCTCCTTGGGATCAAAATGATATACACCTGCTTCAAGTCCGAGAATATCTCCACATACCAAGTAAATCTCAATATGGTATAGAGCTCCAGTACAAGAAGCAGCTCTGAATTCAATTTCGCCTAATCCTGAAAAGTTTATTGTTTTTGTAATGCCACTTGAAAAGTACAGTATGTGGCTGAGACTTTGAAGATCAGGAAGATTTTCTGATTCGTTTTGTACAATAAATTCAGAAATCGATTTGAGGGCAGGTGAAGTTGAGTATCTGTCACGTGACACAGGAACCCCTTTCAAGGCCTTGTAAATTTTGTATGGATCAGGTCTTTGTGCAGGATCATAAAAATGCGGTTTCATAAGAAAAATACCGTTAGGATGTTTAGTACCGTTATGATAATTCCAAGCTATTTGAGTTTCGTCATTATTCATCTTTTTTTAATTAACTTGTAATAGGCTATAATTCATTAAAAATTTTGAATTAATCTTTTTTTAGAGTTCGTATCAAATGTAGGCGGAAGCCAACATAGCATTGTAGCATACTACAATGAATATACAAGAATTACGAGTGGATGTATATAGTTAGCTTCCGTGTTTCAAATTGCTATTTCAGAGATAAAAAGACTCTGCAACAGTTCGTATCAAATGTAAAGTCTTACTTTAATCAGAAGAATAACGTTGCTTCCACTCTGATTCGATTTCTTGTTCAGACAATCCAAGATCATATAATGGTGGCCATTGAAGATGTTATCATTAGATTATCATAACGTTCGATAAGATATTGATTCTGTTTTGATGTCTCATTCTTGATTAAATTCCAAGTTCTGTCTATCCTGTTATCATAATCATAGATGGTAGATTTTGTAGGTATTGAGATTCCTGTTTGCTTGCGGTTAGTCAAAGTGGTTATGCCTACGGCAAGCGGAGATTTATAGCATTTTGATGGCGCCGGGAGGGAGATTTGAACTCCCGTTCCCTTGCGAGAACGCGCTTTATGGTTAATTATTTCCAGGCGCGCGCCCTACCAGGCTAGGCGACCCCGGCACAAGTCTTACGACAAAATTATTCGGCAAGATTTGATTATATATTGTATTATTTGAGAATTGAAAAGCTATTTCCAAATTGTAATAGTAGTTGATTTCTTGACTTGATTTCCTTGTTTGTCTACTGCTTTTGCAGATATTTTGTAAAGACCCTCCAAGACTGCATCGCCATCATTTTTTATTTGATCCCATGAAAATTCTATTTCATCACCAGGTTCTAGCTGAGAAATCATTTGTACAGCAACAGGTGAATACAGCAATCCTCCAGATAGTGTAGTAATTCTAATACCATATGATGCATCAGAGAAGAACATGGGAATAGTTCCAGAATTTACAATTTGAATTTTAATCTCTTCACCTATTTTAAAATCAATTTTTTCTGTGACTACAGAAATTGAAAGTCCTTCAACAAAAACTAGCTGATTTGTATTTTTTATATCTAACAGATAAACACCAAATGCAAGTCCAGAAATCAGACCAATGCCAATAAAGATTACAAGACTTTTTGCTAACAATTGTTTTAAAATAATTTCTTGATTTTTTAATCCTTTGGAGGGGTTGTTTTTCTTCTCCATTTTTTTGGATAGGTATTTGGAGCCATAATAATTCTCTTTGTTTCAAATGCATATCCCTTAGTAGCATCACGAATCTCTTCTTCAGACATTGTTGACTCGGCTAAAGCTACAGCCTCTCCTTTTTGTGTATAAATTGCAACAATATCTCCTTTCTTTAGATTTGGAGAAATTTGTAAAATGCCAGGGATTGCAAGTTGTGCACCATGACACATAGCATCTACTGCAGAATCACGAATTACTACTGACTTTAACTCACTAAATGCATATTCAACAGGCTTGATCATCTTCTTTAATTTGCTGTCATCTTTTTTCTCCTCCCATATTGCAAATGCATCTGCAAGTTTATGGAGAGTTACTAAACCATCAGTTTCATAAAATTGATCTACTCTAGTTCGCCTAAGCTCAATCATTGTAGCACCAGGTCCAAGAATTTCGCCTAGATCATAGTATAATTTTCGGATATAGGTTCCAGATTCACATAAAATTCTGGTTAAGAGCAATCGTTCTTTTTGTTCTAACACTTCAAATTCATAGATAGTTCTTGTTCTTGTTTGTCTTACAACAGCTGATCGTTGAGGAGGTTTTTGATAAATTTCTCCTCTAAACAAATCAATGGTTTCGTCAAGTTTTTCTTTAGATGGAAGAGAATGAATTCGTCCTAATGCATGATATTCTTTTGGACCATAAAGTAAAACTCCCAATGCTTTTGTAGCTTCTCCAAGTCCTAATGGTAAAACCCCTGAAACTTGAGGATCGAGTGTTCCACTGTGACCAATCTTTGAAAGTTTCAAAATGCGTTTTGTCCAAGCTACAGTTTCATGACTTGTCGGACCAGGTGGTTTATCCAGAATAATAATTCCATAATTTAGTAATTGTTCAATTGTTCTTTTATCATAATATGTTCCATAAGCATCATCTGTTATATCCTGATCAATTTCAATAAGGTTTTCAAGTTGTTTTAGGGTCATAGTAATTTTCTCACAGTTTCTTTTGTAACATCGATTACTTGTTGGGCTGTAAGGTTATCTGTATTAATTATTAAATCAAATACAGATGTATCATCACCAAAATCAAAGTTGTATAATTTTTTGTACAATGCTTTATTCATATCAAATCGTTTTTTTGTAATTTCATAAGCCTCATTAGAACTCATGTTATCCCGTGATTGCATTCTCTTAGTACTACTTGTATGAGAACCCTCTAGCCAAATTTTAATGCCATCTTTGATTAGCCAAGGTAAAGTGTAACTAGTGATTACCATTCCACCCTGATTGAAGAGTACAGTTAATTTTTCATCCAGTTTTTTGTCAAATTCAGAATTTTGTTCACGTTGGCTGAGAAACTTCATTCCATCATCCGTATCCCACCAATCATCACCTTCAGAATCAAAACCTTGTTCTTTTGCCATTTCCTTTAGTACATCTCCTCCACTAAGATATTGTAATTGGAATTCTTCTGCTAGTCCTTTAGCAACAGTTGTTTTTCCTACTGCAGGTGGACCAGAAATAACAATGGATTTTGTCAAGTACCCATTGTTGTTTTTGTTAGTTTCATAATCATGCCACTAAAAGCAATAGAGGAAAGGAAATACCATGCCCAAAGATATAATGAATTTTCTTTGCCAAAACAAACATGTTCTGGATCTGCTGCATGTGCAGTAGTGCATGTTAATGTGAAGAAATCTCCAGGAATTACATTTAGTGGAATTGGAGACATAGCTACAGTGTAAGAGAACAGTTGTGGTAATACAAGGTAAAATATCAAGATCAAAGGTACAAAAGTAATCATCATAGGTCTCATATTCATCTGCATCATTTCCATTGACATTTTGTTCATGTACGAAGATTTTTTATTTAGTTCAGCTGTTTTTTCTAGATCCTTAGATCTCATAGCCCTCATTCTTTCTTTTTGCCATGCACGTGTTTCCTTCATTATACGTCTTAGCTTTGTTTGATCAACCATCTTCTTTCTAACTCCAGCATTAAACAAATTAAGAATAATACCAAATCCTGATACTACAAACATTGAAAGAATCAATCCTTGAATTATTGGATCATCGCTTCCTAGAGCCTGTCTACCTTCTGTAAGGGAATCATGAACGAAAAGTAGAATAAAGTTAAAATCCATTTCTTACAGTCCTATTGCTTTAATGATTTTATTTGTTGCTTCATCAATTTTTCCCTCACCATTAAGAATGTGTTTAACTGGAGAACCTGTGATTACTGCACATGCAGAAATCATACCTGATTGAATTTCTAACTCTTTCTTAATGATAGTAAGAGTGATTTTATCTCTATTTCGGGTATCATCTTTCATTCTTCTATTGTAGATTTCTTCTGGTTTTGCAGAAATAGAAACAAAGTTTGTCGGTTTGATAATTTTTAAAACATGTTCTGGTAATCCTGGATAGTATCCTTCGGAAGAATTGATAAATGCATGAGTATCAATAATCACAATTTGTTCAGTTTGTAAAGCGATTTTTTCTGCAGCAATTTTTTGAAGACTTTGTTGCTCAGTAACGGGTAATTTTCTAAGTTCATCTCTATCTTTAAGACCGTTTTTCTGGGCAACTTCAAACATTATAGTTCCAAAACTCATCACACTGACACTTTTATCATGATTTTTTATGATTTCAACTATTTTGGATAAGAGGGTAGTTTTTCCAACACCTGGTATTCCTACCATTACAACTTTTTTATTTTCTGCCAAGCAAAGCACCCAAACGCGGCATAACGACTTCAACTTGTTCTCTAACTAATTGTGTATAATAGTTTATGAGAATATCCACCATAAGTAAAATTCCGATTCCAGAGCCAAATACACCAAGAACATCAGATACACCTGCCAATAGACCCAAAATCATGGAACCAATGATGGTAACTGATGGAATGTACTTGTTCAGTAATGCTTCAACGGGTTTGTTTGATCTTCTAAATCCAGGAATTTGAACATCTGCATCAAGTAAATTCTGAGCTGCACTCTTTGGAGATAAACCACCAAGCTCTACCCATAATTTACCAAATAAAACTACAATTCCAATCATAAACAGAATATAACCTACTGCACGCATTGGATCTAAAGCTGCAACATCTAACCCGCGTGGAGGAGTGATGTAATAGATGATACCACCTATTGGGGTATTAGGACTTGTTGGATCAAATTGCGCTATAAAATTTATAAAGAAATTATTGTTACGCGGGTTCATATTTGACCACAACATTTGGAACATGAAAACTGCATTTGCAGTTAGAGCAGATGCTAAGATTACAGGAATGTTAGAGACATACATCAATTTAATGGGATAGACGGCAGAGAAACCTCTGTATTTTGTAGAAACGATTGGAATCTCAATTTTTATTCCCTGTGTAAATACAAGTATTAACAATATTCCTGCAGTCAGACAGAGTCCAAAGATACTCGGAAGTTGGTTTGCACGGAAGAAAATATTTGAAACATCACCATTCATTATAGATTGACCAATGTATGGAAAAATACCAATCATTCCTCCATCACCCGCAGGTAACGGGCTAAACATGCTCCAAAGAATCTGTTGAGCAACACCTGCCATAATGAATAAACTAATTCCACTGCCAAGACCCCAACCCTTCTGGATTAATTCATCTAAGAACATAATAATTATCGACGCTGCCATCAGTTGACCAATCAACACATACAAAACGTAGGGCTCAGTAACTCCAGGACCATAAACTGCTATAGCATATACAACAGATTCAGCTATGATGATAATGTATGTAACCAATTTAGTAGCCGTTTGAAATATTCCTCTTTCTTCGGGTTTTTTGAAATCAAATTTGAGAATTTCTGAACCTCTCATTAATTGCATCAAGAGTCCTGCTGTAACTATCGGTCCTATTCCTAATTCAACCAGTGTGCCTTGTTGAGATGCAAAAATAACTCTAGCAAAGGCTAGAAAGTCAAACTGTGGTGCTGTGGCTCCAAATAAGGGCGTTTGACCCATTACCATATAGACTAGTAATACAACGCCACACCATAACAATCGTTTTTGAAGAGTAATCTTCTTTTTTGGTTTTGGTACTTGAGGAAGATATGGTTCTACTTTAAAAACGACTTTTTTGATAATAGAGGTTAAACCACCTTCAGCCATTATCAGTTAACACTTCTCCCCCAACGGCTTTTAATTTCTCTTCTGCAGACGCTGTAAATTGTTGTACTTTGACGGAAAAAGCGTTAGTTAGTTTTCCGCCGCCAAGGAGTTTTTCGTATCCTGCACTTTCAAGGTCTACGATTTTCTTTCCTCCTTCGTCTTTACCGAATTTAGTGAACAAGTCATCTAAATCCCGGACGCTAGCCCATTTCTTTGTAATATTTGGGTGAGGTGGTTTAGTTGAATCATGGCCAAAATGATCTGGGTCTTCTTTTAACATAGAACTGTAATGGTGTTTCATCATACCAGCAACTCCAAGACCGCCCTTATGACCACTTGAACGATGTTGAGCTACTTGTCCCCATCCCATATGTCGTCCTCCTCTAAGTCTTCTAGTCTTTCTTAATCTTGTTGCCATATTATATCATATTCCGTACTATAGCACCAAGATCTTTATTTTGTCCAAGGATACCTTTTTGGCCATATAGTTTCTTAGTGCTTCTTTTGAATCCATGTCTTGGAGGTGCCAAAGCAAACCAAGGTTTTAGAGGTTTTAATTTAGATAAAGTAGCTTTGCCTTCAGCCAAAGCTGTTGCTAATTCATCAGAACTTGCAAAACCAAGTGCTTTTAGATCATCAACAGTTATTTTTTTATAACCAGATTTTCTTGCTTTCTTCTCAATCAATTCTTTTGCCAAATCTGTATCAAGTTCAACCCAAGATACATAGTGTTGTACTTTTCTTAACATTCCTATAGTGTTCTCTTTAGCAGGTAAAATTGTTGCACGATATTTTTTGTCTAATTTTAATAAAGTCATAGTACGAGTTGCCCAATAAGGAACATCTGCTTGACCTTTTATTCTAACAACAAGATATGCATTTGTCATCTTTCATCAACCTTGACTAAATGTCTGTCTAAGACAATCCAATACAGCTTTTGAAGTTGAACTCATTGTAGGTGTAGAGCCTTTTGCAGTAGTCCATGCATCTTTAAGACCTGCTAATTCCAATAATCGTTTAATTTTACCACCAGCAACTAAACCTAATCCACGAGGTGCTGGAATAATTTCAATTGTAACACTTCCACCCTTTCCTCTAACTTTGAATGGAACAGAATGTTTTTGATCACATCTGCATTCCCAACTACCACATCCTAATTTGATTGGACTGACATTCAGAAAAGCTTGACTTGTTGCTTTCTCAATAGCAATTCTCATCTGTTTTGATTTTCCTCTACCTATTCCCAAGTAGCCATTTTCATTTCCAGCTGCAACAATTGCTTTGAATCTAGTAGATTGACCATTTGAAGTCATTTTTTGAATAATTCCTACATCGACAACTTCACTTTTCAAATCTGGAAGTAGTTTCTTGATAATTCCTGCTTCTTGAATTCTTAATCCAGATTCAATTATTTCTTCAAGTGAAGTAATTTCTCCTGATGCAACTTTCTGTCCCAAGATAGTTTTTGGAACCCAAACCTCTTCTACTGGTTCTCTTCTTGGTCGTCTAGGACGATCATTATCTCCATTTTTTCCTGGTGGACCACGTCCGTATACGGGTGGACCACGTCCTCGTGGGCCACTTGATTGTCCTTGTGAACCTTTTGATTGTATTGTTTGACTCATTTCTATTTTACCTCACTATCAATAGTTGATTTCATTTTTGAAATATCGTTTTTAACAGTAAGATGTTCACCGTTGATTCTAGCATCAGATGGAAATGTTTCTTTATCAGCGGGTACTTGAATACCAGCATCAATTACTCCTTTTAGAGCTGCAGCCATTCTTTGTGTATATCTTCTGGTTCCAGTATATAGAATGGCATCATTTGCGCCTTGACCAAGTGCTTTCTTACCTGCTAAGTATCCTGTAAGATATGCTGCAGGTACACTCTTTCTAGATCCTTTCCATCCTTTTTCAAGCAGATATCTAGAATGTGCAGATGCAACAACCTTATCACCAGTCATACCAGGCTTGAGAATTTGGACTAGAGTATTTTCATTAGTAATATTTACAGTAATAAAATCACGTTTACCCATCAACATGGTTCCACGTTTTTTGTAATTGGTCTTTTCTTCTCTAAGTCTTCTCAATATTTTAGAATAGGCCATCTATAGAAACCGAGTTTGAATCTTCTCTTATATACGTTAAGCGTGAATAAGAGCAACAAGTAATGCCTTCTGAGTATGAAGACGATTTTCTGCCTCATCCCAAACAACTGACTGAGAACCATCAATTACTGATGATGTTACTTCTTGTTCTCTCTTAGCAGGAAGACAATGCATAAAGATCGCATTTGTCTTTGCAGTTTTCATTAACTTAGAATTAACTTGATACTTGGGAAGAAATTTTTTGATTCTTTTTGGATTACTATTATGAATAGATGAAAAAGTATCAGTAACAACTACATCTGCATTTTTAGTTGCAATGAATGGATCTGTAGTTAATTCAATGTTAGTTGATTTCTTTGATTCTTTAACAACAGTTTTGTCAGGTTCAAATCCCTTAGGAGTTGCAATTGACATATCAATTCCAGATAATGCAGCACCATAAATCATAGAATTACAAACATTATTTCCATCTCCAATCCAAGCAATCTTTAATCCTTTGAATTTTCCCTTCTTTTCTTTAATTGTCATAAAATCTGCCAAAATTTGACAAGGATGAAAAGAATCAGATAATCCATTTATTACAGGTACGCTTGCATGTTCAGATAGCTTATCTAGTAATTCATGTTCATAAACACGCGCCATTATACAATCAGTATATCGTGAGAGAGTTTTTGCCGTATCTTCAGCAGATTCACCACGGGATAATTGCATATCATTTGAGGATAAATTAATTGTATAGCCACCCAATTGATACATTCCAATTTCAAAACTTACACGTGTCCTAGTAGATGGTTTTTGAAAAATCATCGTCAATGTTTTATTTTTCAAAATTGGTTTGTTTCCACCTTTTTTGAGTTCTTTTTTTAGCTTGATTGAATAATCAATTAATTCCACAAATTCCTTTGGAGTTAATTCCGCTAAAGTGAGTAAATCTTTTGTTTTGAGTTTCATTTCCCAAATCCAAACATACCTCATTTCTTTTTAGGTTTTTCTTCTTCAACTTTTTATTCATCAGATTCAAGTCTACCATGTTTAATCCACTCACGAATCTTATTTCCTATTTTGATAGCTTCATTATCATTTTCAGGTGAAGGAACATCAAATAATTCCGAAAAAGTTGCAATGTCATCATCACTAATTCCTTCAAACGGATCAACTGAAGAAGATTCTGGTGTTGGTTCTGGTGTTGGTTCTGGTGTTGGTTCTGGTGTTGGTTCTGGTGTTGGTTCTGGTGTTGGTTCTGGTGTTGGTTCTGGTGTTGGTTCTGGTGTTGGTTCTGGTTTCTCTATTTTCTTTATATCAACATCACCTAATGAGCCAAAAACTGCTTCTAGAAAAATTTCCTTATCAAATGGTTTTAGATCAGAATATTCTTGTCCAGTTCCAACATAAAGAATTGGTGTAGAAGTGACTTTCACAATTGACAAAGCGGCACCACCTTTTGCATCAGCATCACTTTTTGTCAAAATAGAAGCATTAAATTTTACACGTTCAAAGAATTCACGTGCTTGATTAACAGTATCATTTCCAGCCAATGAATCACCTACAAAAATTGTCATATCAGGATTTACAACTTTGTTGATTTTTTCAATTTGTTCCATCAAGTTTTTGTTTGTTTGCATTCTTCCAGCGGTATCAATTAACACACAATCTGTTTTATGAGATTTGGCATACAATACGGCGTCTCTAGCAACGGCAGCAGGATCTGAATTATAATTTTGTGCAACAAGTTTTAGATTAAGACGATTGGTATGTTCTCGTAATTGTTCAATTGCACCAGCTCGAAAAGTATCTGCTGCTGCAACAACAACAGAATATTTTGCTTGTTGAAGCATATATGCAATTTTAGCTAAAGAAGTAGTTTTTCCTGTTCCGTTAATTCCAACAAATAAAATCAAAAAAGGTTGTTCTTGTTTCTTTTTTTCATTAATTTTTTCAAATAGATCAATTTTCTCTACAGCATCAAATAATGCAGAGATACTTGAAATCAGACTATCTTTAACAAATTTTTCAATTTGATGCTTGTCAATTTTTGAACCAATTAGTTTTTCTTTTAAATCAGATTTGATTTCATCAATCACTTCACTTGCTACATCGGATTCTAAAAGAGCAATTTCTAATTCAAAAAGAATATCTACAATATCTTTTTCTTTAAGTTCCTTTTCACCAAGGCTTTTCGCTGCATTAGAAAATGCATCACGAATTTTATCAAACATGTTTTTATCCTGATTTTGGTTGTGACACAGATTGCATTAATTTATTAATTTGTTCTCTTCCTTGCTCTAATCGTGCTGCTACATCTTGTTTTTTTACAGCGTTATCTTGTAAAGCAACCTCAATTTCTTTAATATGCGCTTCAAGATAGTTTATTGCGGAAGGAAAATCTTTTTCCACTGCAACTCCTGCACCAATACTCAAAACAATCTTGCTGTTAGATAAAATTTTTGTGGGAACATATGTCCCGATTCCAATTGGAACAAGAGTTTCTGATTCAGGTTTTTGACTAAGAGATTTTATTGATTCAATTGCAGCAGTTGTCTCTCTTAAGACACTTAGAAAAGTTCCTTCTCTTTGTGATAATTCAGAAAAATATGTTTCAAGCATTTGCATTTGCTGCATTAACTGCTGTGCCTGTTCTTCACTCATTTACAACAAATCATTCTCAGATGGTTATAAATTCATTCACAGATAGACCTAATGAGATTAAAATAAAAAAAATAGAGATAAGAACTTTATTTTGCTTTTGAGAATCTATCTTCTACTTCATCCCAGTTAACTACATTCCACCATGCTTCGATATAGACTGGTCTTTTGTTTTGATAGTTAAGATAGTATGCATGTTCCCATACATCACAGCCTAACAATGGTACTAATCCTTCAGTTCTTGGACTAGTTTGGTTTGGCATTGATTTGTACTCAACCTTACTTGAAGAAGGATTGTATACTAACCATCCCCAACCACTGCCTTGAATTACTGCTGTAGTGGATGAAAATTTCTCTTTAAAGTCAGAGAAGCTTCCAAAAGAATCTTTAATTGCATCAGCAATAGATCCGCCAGGTTCTCCGCCTCCATTTGCTTTCATGTTATTCCAAAATAGCCTATGGTTATCATAGCCACCGCCATTGAAGTTAATTGCACCTCTTTTGTCCTCGGGTACTGAGCTAATATCAGACAAGATATCAAGGATATCTTTTTCTTGAATCTCAGCTGGACATGTTTCAAGAGCTGCATTTAGTTTGTCAGTGTATGTTTGATGATGTTTTGTATGATGAATCTCCATTGTTCTTGCGTCAATGTGAGGTTCTAATGCATCATAAGCATAGGGCATTTCAGGAAGTGTGTATTTTCCCATGGGTTCTTTTGAAAATTTATTCAATTTATTGCTTTACAAAGCAATTCATTTTTACTTGTAAAAATAGTTAAAAAGTTTGTGAAATTCTTAGTTTTTTCTTTGATGGTAGTTTTTTTGGTGGGTTTTATTTTGACTCAATCTCTACAATCTGAAAATGAAATTCAGACATATTTAGAAAGAAGTGTCCCATATGTTGGAACAGAAATTCCAAGAATTGATGGGATTGATGGAACTGGAATTATAGTAGCAGTGATTGATACTGGTGTAGACTTTAATCATCCAGATCTATTTGGATGGGGTATTGATGGAAAAGTAATAGGAGGATACAATTTCATACAAGAAGATCAGTTGCCTATGGATACAAATGGCCATGGTACTCAGGTTGCGGGAGTAATTGCAGCAGATGGTCAAATAGTTGGAATAGCACCCAAGTCAAAAATTCTTGCTTACAAGGTTTCAGAAGACGGAGAAGGAGTATCATCAGAATTAATCACTAGAGCCATTGAAAAAGCAATTGAAGATGGAGCAGATATTATCAATATTAGTTTAGGAGTGAACAAAACAAATGCAAAGATTGAACGAGCAATAAATAACGCATTAGAAAAAGAAATTTTTGTAGTAACTGCTGCTGGAAATGATGGTCCAGAATTTAAAACAATTGGCAGTCCAGGTAGAAATTTTGGATCTGTTACAGTAGGTGCAACATATAACAATCTTACTTCAAGTTTGGTTGCAACATTAGAGGTAGATAAAAAACCATACATTGTAATTCCAATGGTAGGTTCTACAAAACTAGAAGAACCAATCACAGGAAAAATAATTTTTGGTGGATTTGGAAAAATTGAAAACTTGAAAGAAATTGATGTTGAAGATGCAATATTAATTGTTGAAAGAGGAAGTGATGTTGAAGGAGAATTAGTGTATTTTTCCATTAAGGAAAGAAATGCTGCAAATGCAGGAGCAAAAGCTTTGATTGTTTACAATGATAGATCAGGAATTTTTTTGGGTGAATTGATTCATGAATTAATGGAACCAGGATACAAACCCCAAATTCCAGTTGTATCCATTGATAGAGAAGAAGGACTTGAAATCAAAGAATCTATAAAAAATGGTAATGAAGCTAATATGCATTTATTTTACAACCCAGATTTTGTAACACATTTTAGTTCTAGAGGACCAGTATCGCCATTTTACATAAAACCAGACATTGTTGCACCTGGTGCATATATTAATTCCACACAAAACAATGGAGGGTACAATTTTACAAGTGGAACAAGTTATGCAGCACCACATGTTTCCGGAGCAGCAGCATTATTACTTCAAAAAAACCCAGAACTTCATCATCATGAAATTAAATCTCTATTACTAACTACAGTTGAGCCTGTTTCAGATGCCTATGGACAAGAATTTTCACTTCACGCAGCAGGTGCGGGAAGATTAGACATAGGAAATGCTTATCGTGCTAAATTAATTATCATACCACCAAATTTTGTAGTAAATGTATCATCAGATAATCTAATTGCTGAAAAACAATTTGGATTAAAATTGATTGAGAGTACATTTGATAATTTTGATGTTAAATTTGAAGGTCCAGAATTCATAAAATTTGCATATTTTCTTGAAGGCAGTACTTTGCAAATTAAAATGAATATAACTGAAGAAAATTTTGGAGATCATGAAGGAAAAATAATCGTCAATCATGATGATACTAGATATGTGATTCCATTTCTATTACATTACACACAAGGTTCAATTTCCATAAATCAACAAAATCAAAAACTTTTCTTTGAGATTTATCATCCAGAAGAATGGAGTTTTGCAAAAATTTCAGTCACAAATAGTAAAGATGGAAAAACAGAAACTACTACTGCGATACCAAACAGAAAAACATCAATAGAAATTTATGAAAATACAGAATATTGGATTGATGCTAAAATTAGAGTCAAGGGAAACACATCAAATGCATTTAACACAATCGAAATTAGTTCACTTCCAGAAAATTCTCATAGATTAGAAATCATTGATATTCCAGAAAAGCAGATTGGAATAATTGCAGGAATTGTAATAATAATAGGCATTATTGGATTAGTTAAAAGAAAGTGATCTATTGAGTGGGTTTTGGACCTGCATTAATTATATCAGATGAAATATTTTCAAATTTCTTAAAGTTTTCAACAAACATCTGAGCTAATTTTTTTGCGGAAAGAGCATACGAATTTTTATCATCCCAAGTATTTTTTGGATTTAAAATTTCAGAAGGAACATCATCTACTTCAGTTGGGACATCTAGATTGAATAAATCATCATGATCATATTTTACAATATCAAGTGCGCCTGAAAGAGCAGCAGTAATCATAGCACGACTATATTTGATCTTAATTCTTTTTCCAACTCCATATGGACCGCCAGACCAACCAGTGTTTATAAGATAAACTACAGTATTGTGTTGATTGATTTTGTCTCCAAGTAGTTTTGCATAAACTGATGCAGGTCTAGGCATGAATGGAGCCCCAAAACACTCAGAAAATACGGATTTTGGTTCTTTGATTCCTCTTTCAGTTCCTGCCAATTTACTGGTATAACCTGACATAAAGTGGTACATAGCTCCTTCTTTTGTCAGTCTAGAAACGGGAGGCAAAACTCCTAATGCATCAGCAGTCAAAAATACAATCACTTTAGGATGTCCACCAACACTTGGAATTACTGCACCTGGAATGTAATCCAAAGGATATGCAACACGAGTATTTTCTGTTAAACTGTTATCATTAAAATTTGGCACATTGTCATCAAGCACTACATTTTCTAAAACTGCCCCGGGTTTGATTGCATTCCAGATCTCAGGTTCTGCTTCTTGACTAAGATTGATACATTTTGCATAACATCCACCTTCAAAGTTAAATGTACCATTATCAGACCATCCATGCTCATCATCACCAATCAGTTTTCTATTAGGATCTGCGGAAAGGGTAGTTTTACCAGTACCAGACAATCCAAAAAATAATGTGGTATCTCCTTTTTCTCCAATATTTGCAGAGCAATGCATTGGAAAAATACTACGTTCTGGCAAAAGGAAGTTCATTATACTAAACATTGATTTTTTCATTTCTCCAGCATATTGCGTTCCACCAATCAAAACAATTTTTCTTGTTAAATCAACTATGATGAATACATTGGTTCGGGTTCCATCAATTTCTGGAACTGCTTCAAAGTCATTAAGACATAATATAGTAAACTCAGGTTCGTGATTTTCTAACTCTTCATTTGTTGGTCGAATAAACAAGATTCTTCCAAATAGATTTTGCCAAACATGATCATTAATCACTCTAATTGGCAGACGATTTTCTGGATCAGAACCTACAAAGCCATCAAAAACAAAAAGTTCTTTGTTATCAACAAAGTTTTTCATTTTTTCAAGTAGTTTCTCAAATTTATCACTTGGAAATTGATGATTGATTTTTCCCCAATCAATTGTATCATGAGTTTTGTCGTCATATACAATAAAGCGGTCATCAGGGGATCTGCCAGTGTATTTTCCAGTATTGACAGAAAGAGAACCTGTTGAATTTACGACACCTTCATTTCTTTCAACTGCGAGAGTTACCATTTCATCTACGCCTAGATTTCTGTGAACTTTGGAAGGATTGATTCCAAATGCTGTTAATTGTGATAAAAATTTGTCAGTTACAGCAGCACCTACAACTTGAGTCAGAGGATTATGCCTCCAAAAATTATTTTATCAATCTCAGATTTGTTCATGAGATATTTCGATCCGCCTTGAATTTCCTTATTATCTCTTTCCTATCTAAAATTTTTTCTTGGCTAGGAACGTATTTATTTCAAAATTCAAGAGTCACTCTGATATTGATTAACAAAGATAAGCTTGCAAAGAGACAGGAAGTAAAAGAACACAAGCCTGAATTTGTTAGACCAGAAAGTTGGCGTTATGTTAGACTTCAAACTAACTGGAGAAAACCAAAAGGTATTGATCATCATCAAAGAAAACAAAAGAGTAGAGGTCGTCCAGGTCTTGTTAAAGTTGGATATAGAGGACCTAAAGAGTCAAGAGGTTTACATCCTTCAGGATTTACAGATAATTTAGTTTACAATTTAAACGATTTAAAAAAATTAGACCCAAAAAAAGATGGCGTGAGATTTGGACATAGTGTTGGTACTAAAAAGAGAAAAGAAATTGTTGTAAAAGCAATCGAAAGCAAATTCAAAATTTTTAATGCGAGAGTGAATGTAAGTGGTAGTAAATCTTAAAGCTAAAAAAAGACTGGCGTCTAGAGTTACGGGTGTTGGGGTTCATAGAATAAAATTTGACACTGATCATCTAGATGATGTTGCAGATGCAATTACCAGAGAAAATATCCGAAGTCTCATTACAGCAAATACAATCACAATTAAATCATTTACAGGTACATCGAAAGGCAGAGCACATAGAAAGAAAGCACAGAGAAACAAAAGAGGTACAACTCAAGGTGCAAAAAAAGGTAAGAAAGGTGCACGAGTAGGTAAAAAAGAAGTATACGTTGCTAAAGTTCGTTCATTAAGACGATTGTTAAAGACTGCAAAAGATAGAAAAGATTTGACCAATCCAGAATTTTGGATACTCTACAAAAAAGTTGGTGGAAATACTGTTAGAAACAAAGCACATCTTAGAACTTTGATGGAAGAAATTAAAGAGAAAAGAAAGGACTAGAATCTATATACCCTATTTTCCAAATCTACAATTTTACCATTTTTAATTTGAATACCTTCATCATTTAGCAATTTTGTTTTGATATGTTCTCCATATGCATAACCACCAACTTTTCCATTAGACATTACAACTCTATGGCATGGAACGATCACAGGATAAGGATTTTTGTTCATTATTTTTCCAATAATTCTCTGTCCATTTTTCAGCCCAACAGCTTTTGCTAATTCACCATAAGTTGTGATCTGACCTTTTGGAACCTCTAGTAATTTTTTGTAGATTTTTTGTTCAAGATTCAAAGTTTGATTACCTCAAGTTCTGTTGATTCAAGAAAATCAAGTACTTTCTGTTTATGGGAACCAAGTCCACCCCAATCCAAAAGAGCGGTTTGAGCCATACTATTTTGTGTAAGGATATGAGAGAATAATTTTTCATCAAGATTATCTAATGCATGTTTTGGAATTACGGTTCCAAGTGCATGTTTCCCATTAAGTAATTCATTAGTAAATTTTGAAGGATAATGAGTTCCTCCAAAACAAATTGCTACAGGATTTTCTTTAATTGGTTGGGTAATAACCTGATGAACCAAAGTTGCTACTGAATTACACAAAGATACATTATTCCACTGTTTTTCAGATGTGCCTATTTCTATGAAAATAGATGGTTTAGACAATGCAGTAGGTCCATGATGTGTCGCCTCAATAGTGATTTGGAACTCTGAAAATTGAGACTGATTTTTCTTCAAAGTTTGCAGATATGCTTTTTGAAGATGGGGATGAGGAATAGCTATTTGTCTAGCATTTCCACCAAATTTTGCTTCAGAAAAATTACCAGTACAATGACAAGTCAAGGCCAATACTCTTGATTCAGCAGCATGTTTTGAGAGAAATATAAATCCGTCATGATCATATTTTTCTTCTAACCAATCAGCAGAAATGGCAGGGGTAGGAATAATTACCAAATCATAATATTTTCCACGAAAAATATCTCCTTCTTGGATCATTTCTTTTGAAAGAAATTTTGCCATATTGTGACCTGCAGGATCATCTTGATACGCAACTAGTAGCTCCATGAGATAAGAGATATAAGGACACTTTATTAATTTCCAACAATGAACCCAAGGCAGACTTTGAGAAACATGGCTAATACTATGAAAATGGCCAAGAAACCAGACAGAGATGAGTATCAACAACATCTTAGATTGGTAATGTTTGGAATAGCAGGAGTTGGTACAATTGGATTTATTATTCAGTTTGTCTTTTCGGTAATTACATTTGGTAGATAAAATGTCAGAGGAAGTAAAATCACATTTATTTGCAATTAGGACTACTGGTGGACAAGAAAAAGTGGTAATGAGATTATTAGAAGCCAAGGCAAATGCAAATAAAATTAACATTCAATCAGTTTTGCTAGTTGACAATCTAAAAGGCTATGTCGTAGTTGAAGCAATCAATCCAAGTGATGCATACATGGCAGTTGAAGGAATAAGACACATTCGTGGTCAATTAAGAGGGGAATTAGAATTCAAAGATATTGAAGGATATCTTATCAAGAAATCAACAGTTTCACAATTAGCAATAGATAACATAGTGGAAATCACAGGAGGTCCATTCAAAGGAATGAAAGCAACAATTACTAGAATTGATGTTGAAAAAGAAGAAGCAACAGTAGTTTTGTTGGATGCATCATACCAATTACCAGTAACAGTAGACGCAAACTATCTGAAACTATCAGTGGTGCTTAGGAAGGATTAAATTTTTCATATTAAGAGGATAAAATATGGGAGAACAAAAAGTATCAGCACTTGTAACTGGGGGAGGAGCATCTGCAGGTCCACCATTAGGTCCATCATTAGGTCCTCTAGGAGTTAACATTATGGAAGTTATCAAGGCAATAAATGATAAAACAAAAGACTTTGAGGGAATGAAAGTCCCAATAACCGTTGTTGTTGATAGCGATACAAAAAAGTATGAAATTGAAATTGGGATTCCATCAGCTGCAGCGCTCATTATGAAAGAAGCAGGAATTCAAAAAGGTTCAGGTGCATCAGGTACTGAATGGGCAGGAGATGTCACAATGGATGCAATTATAAAAGTAGCAAATACAAAGATTGAGAAATCTTATGCTTCTTCATTAAAATCTGTTGCAAAAAGCATCATCGGTACATGTGTGGCATTAGGAGTGAAAGTAGAAGGAAAGACTCCAAAAGAAATTACTATTGAAATCAGCGAAGGCAAATGGGATGAAAAATTCCAATAATTATTGAATTATATAAACAGGATCTTTATCGGTTTTTTGTAATTCTACAAAGGTTTCAGTATTTTGAACACCATCTATTTTTCCAATTTTTTCA
>Ga0209997_10000211_pt1 | contig 18302 bp, 15 predicted proteins | sample CR04metaG_FD_182079 | JGI IMG/M metagenome (GOLD analysis project Ga0209997, IMG submission 182079) | Deep subsurface microbial communities from Mariana Trench to uncover new lineages of life (NeLLi) - CR04 metaG (SPAdes) (version 2) | ecosystem: Environmental > Aquatic > Marine > Ocean trench...
TGTTTATGATCGCAAGCCATAATAGATATAAAAGATTTTGAGTACTTATAGGTGGAAGTCCCTGAACAATAATTCCTGCTGCAAGTAGAACGATTGAACCAATCCCCATACTGATTACAGTAACCACTAACGGATTCACTTTTCCCGAACGGTTTATGGCCCTGCCTAATACTGAAGAGGAAGAATTGGCGAGCACCCCAACCGTCATAACTATTAAACCAATCCCTTGTGATTCACTCAATGAAATCGGGAAGAAATAAGTTAGAATTCCAACAATAAATAATAGTGCCCCTCCCCATTGAAGTAAGGTAGGATATTCGCGCAGAAAAAAGATTGCCATTATTGCAACAAGCAGTGGAGTAAAATTTAACCATAAACTTACCGTTACAGCCGGAAGCAGTTCCAGTCCCATAAACATTGTCCCCTGTGTAAGTGCAATGAATAACAATCCATATAAAACGAGTTTAAACAAATCATTCTTAGTGAGGGTTTTAATAACCGCTTTGTTTTTCCTATTAAATGCAAAAGGAAGCAAACACAAAAAAGCCAGACTGTATCTTAGTCCGGCATAAGTTAACGGTGGGATTTCAGCCAATCCCCACTTTATTAAAATAAAAGAAGTTGACCAGAGAAAGGTAACCAGAAGTGCGAGTAATATAGCCTTGAGATGTTTGCTAATTTGGATTTTCATTCACTTCGCGATAATAAGAAAATTTATAGCACACTAAATACTTCAGGTCATTGAACATCCGTTTCATCTAGCTGTCGATGATCTATTCCTCCTCAAAATTTATGATGATTATCTATTTTAACTTTAGTCCCGCCATAAATAATATCAACGATCGTTTCAGATTTAAGAAAATCGTGCGGGAATCCCATATCAATCTTGCTTGTTTCACTGAGTTGGGTCATATGCTTTTTGCTTAATGTGAAGTTTAAACACTCTAAATTATCTTTTAGCTGCTTTTCTGTTTTAGCCCCGATAATCGGAATGATGACTCCCGGCTGCTGTCGTACCCAGTTTAAGGCAACCTGTGAAGGTGTTTTACCAATTTCCTCTGAAACTTTAATAACTTCTCCGGCTATTCTTAAATTTTCATCATTAATAGACTTATAAATTTTTGCGCGTCCTTCTTCATCTTTATTCGTGTTGTACTTTCCAGATAAGATTCCTCCTCCAAGTGCGGCCCAGGGAGTTACAGCCATATCAAGTTTTCGCGCCATTGGAAGAAGTTCACGTTCAACAGTTCTTTCCAGCAGACTATATTTTATCTGTAATCCAACAAACTGAGTCCATCCCCTCAATTCTGCAATTGCGTTCATTCGCGAGACTATCCAGGCAGGTGTATCAGAGATACCAATGTAAAGAATTTTTCCTGCACGAATCATATCATCCAATGCCCGAAGAACTTCTTCTTCGGGAGTTGTAAAATCCCATGCGTGCAGCCAGTAAAGATCGATAAAGTCTGTATCAAGTCTTTTCAAACTTGCTTCGAGCGCTTGCACCATATTTTTACGATGGTTGCCGCTGAAATTAGGATCATCTCTTCTTGTAAAGAGAGTGTACTTTGTAGCTAGAACAAAATGTTCCCTATCCGCTTTAATAAATTCTCCTACATACTCTTCCGATGTTCCCTCCGTGTAGCGGTTTGCAGTATCAATAAAGTTGCCGCCTGCTTCAGCATACATATCAAATACTTTTTTGCTTTCCTCTTTGTTTACACCCCAGCCCCATTCTTCACCGAAGGTCATTGTTCCGAGTGCAAGCTCAGATACTCGCAGTCCACTTTTGCCGAATAGTTTGTAATTCATCTATTCTCCATTACATCTTTATTAGAATTCCTCAAATATAATTAAATTTATAAGAGACATTCCATATCTTAAAGTTATGGCACATTTAAAAATGTAGTGTTTATCTTTCTTTTTGATTAATTTTAAACAGAATATATTTGAAGGAAAATAGAAAATGAGTTACATACTCAGTTTCATCCTAAGCATAATTGTTCTTGTAATTTCTTGCTCTGCGCAGGATGATAAGTATAAAAACGACCGGGGATCCATGGTAAAGCTGCAAATCGAGAACAGGGGTATACATAACCTGCCAACTGTAAAATCTATGCGAACTGTCCCGCGTGATAAGTTTGTTCCGCCAAATTTAATTGATAGAGCATATAATGACGGACCACTCCCGATTGGTTACGGGCAAACGATCTCGCAGCCATATATAGTTGCATTTATGACTGCTGCAATTGATCCTGAGAAGGAATTTAAAGTCCTGGAAATCGGTACCGGCTCCGGGTACCAGGCAGCGGTGCTTGCTGAAATAGTTAGTGAAGTTTACACAATTGAAATAATCACCGAGCTTTATAATTCCGCAAGTGAAAGATTGCGCGAACTAGGTTATAAAAATGTTACCTGTAAAAATGCAGATGGCTATTACGGCTGGGAAGAATTTGCACCATTCGATGCAATAATTGTAACTGCCGCTGCCGAGTACATTCCCCCTCCTTTAATCGAGCAGTTAAAGGACGGCGGAAAGATGATAATCCCTGTCGGCTCTCCGTATTTAAATCAAAATCTCATCCTAATAGAAAAGGAAGGTGAGGATTTAACTACTACAAGTTTGCTGCCTGTTCGATTTGTACCTTTTACGAGGGAAAAGTGAGCGGAGAAAAAACGCATATTTTTAAACTCTCTGTTTCAGTAGCGATCATTTCAATTTCAATTATTGCATTTCAACTTTCACTTATTCAAATTCTTTCAATTGTTCAGTGGTATCATTTTGCGTATATGATCATCTCCGTTGCGCTGTTAGGATTCGGTGCTGCGGGCACTTTCATTGCTTTATTCAGAAATCCATTGTTAAAAAATATGGACTCGTTACTTCCGGTATTTATGCTTCTTTCCGGTTTGTTCATGGCGCTCTCTGTAAGTGTTTCTCAATCGGAGTTATTTCGTTTCGATTCATACAAATTATTTTTTGATATCTCGAACGTCTGGCAATTGGTATTAACATATTTTGTATTTTTTCTCCCGTTTTTCTTCGGTGCATTATCTATCGGGTTAATATTTGTAAAACATGTGAAAAACATAGGTATGTTGTATTTTGCCAATATGTTAGGTTCGGGTATTGGCGGAATTGTAGCTGTAATCTTAATGTGGTTCTTGATGCCTGAAAAACTTCCTGCATTCATATCTTTTCTTGCATGCTTTGCCGGTCTGTTAATTGTTCCTCACAAGTTAAGGTCCGGATTTTCTATAATCATCTCATTTGTAATTGCCGCATTAGTTTTTCTTTACATAAATCCGGGCACACTAAAATTATCTGAATACAAATCTCTTTCAAAAACATTAAATCTTCCCGGTTCAAAAATTATAAAGGAAGAAAGCAGCCCTTACGGTTTAATAAATGTTGTTCAATCATCACACATAAGATATGCACCCGGTTTAAGCATAAAATTTCCGGGAACAGTTTCTGTAAACAATGCAGTCTTTAATAACGGAAACTGGTACGGAGCTTTAGCTCCTCTTGGGAAAGATTCTACAGACTATTTTAAACACACAACAGAATTTTTTCCATATCTTATTAATAAAAGGAAAGATGTACTAATCCTAGGTGCGGGTACCGGCAGACGAATAACTTCAGCAATTAAAAGTAATGCTTCAACTATTACTGCAGTTGAACAGAACAAAGCAGTAACAAAATTATTGATGAATGAACTTGCGGGGGAAGTTGATTCTGTTTTTAACAGAAAGGAAGTGCGTCCACAAAACATCTCTCCCCGAACATATCTTTTGAAAACTTCTGCTAAGTTTGATTTAATTTCCCTTCCTGTAATTGGCTCATTCGGCGGCTCATCCGGATTGTTTGCTCTGCGGGAGCAATACGATTTAACAAAAGAAGCATTTAGTGAAATGTGGGGAAGGCTTAACAACGATGGTGTCATTACTGTCTCCACATGGATTGATTACCCCTACAGAAAGCCGTTAAAAATTTTATCTACCATAATGGAAATGTTGTACGATCGTGGAATTAAAAATTCGGAAAATTTTATTGCCGCAATAAAAAACTGGAATACAATCACCTATACAATTAAGCGCACTCCTTTTAAAGATGAAGAAATAAAAATCATCCGTGATTTTTGCAATGAAATGAATTTCGACCCTGTTATTCTTCCCGGTATTAAAGATGATGAAAGAGAGAAGTTTAACAAGCTGCAGGATAAATCATTTTATTTATTGATAGATAGAATACTTGCATCACCCGAAGAAAGAGAAAAATTATATTCGGAATATCCCTTTAACATAAAACCCGCGATTGATGATAAGCCCTACTTTTCACAATTTTTGCGGTGGAAAAGTATTTCACAACTTTCAGAACAGTTTGGCAATCAGTCCGTTCCATTCTTTGAAGTGGGTTACATCCTGCTTTACTTAACTTTTATTCAAATAGTAATTTTTGCCTTAATACTTATAATCCTCCCGCTTGTTAAGATTGGCTTAAAAGGAGGAAGAAAATCCTGGGCGCTGGTTTATTTTGGCGGATTGGGAATCGGTTATATGTTTATCGAAATAATTTTTATTCAACGGTTTACACTTTACTTTGGAAACGTAATTTATGCCGCCGCCGCAGTTGTAAGTTTAATGCTGATCTCTTCCGGCTTTGGCAGTCTTGTATCACAAAAGTTACAAGCTAAGCCAAACCGGCTAATTGGAATAATATTTCTCATAATTATTTCTTTAATCATATATACAATTTTTCTTTCCTCCTTACTTAAAACAACTATTATTTTCACTTTACCTGTTAAAATAATTTTTACAACTTTATTAATTGCCCCGCCTGCATTTATTATGGGCATGCCTTTCCCATTAGGATTAAGGTCTCTTTCCAAACGCAATGAAAGCCAGGTTCCCTGGGCGTGGGGTATTAACGGCTTATTCTCTGTTATAAGTGTTGTGCTTGCAACTATAATAGCAATTGAATTGGGATTTGTTTGGGTAATGATTTTTGCAGCGGGAGCTTACTTTTCATCTATGATTATTAGCTTTAAAAGAAATTAAATTTTCTTCGTCTTAAGGAAGATTGAGACTAAGAAAATTGTCTTACCGAAATAGTTTGTAAAATGTAGTATGATTTTTATGGTAATTGTGAAAATGATGATTTGTTAAAATAACTGTCTTGTAGCTTACACATTATTTATCTAGTTGTGATTATTCTGTGATAAATTTGTATTAGCTTTATTTTAGATCGTAAAAGCAATAAAAATTGTATTGGAAATCACTAAAGACAAATCGTATCTTTAATGATATAGAACATTTATTCTGAAATTATTTAAAAACCAAATCAACAAGGATATCAAATGAAAAACTTAATATCTCTTTTATTATTTGTTCTTATGCTTGGTATTAATCCAAATATTATTTATTCACAAACTTCCCACCTAGTGGTGCTAACTGGTTTTATGTTCACAGATGCTAATATAACAATCTCTGTTGGGGATACAGTTATATGGAGAAATGATCAAGGAATTCATAACGTGGAAGCAAATGACAACAGTTTTAATAGTGGTGCCCCCGCTGCGGCACCATGGACATTTAAACACGTATTTACAGCAAAGGGTGTTAATCCTTATTTTTGCATAGTACACGTTGGTCTCGGAATGACTGGTGTTGTTACCGTTATGGATCCGGTTAGTGTTTCTGATCAAAATCTTGTTGTAAGTAAATTTGAACTGGAACAAAATTATCCAAACCCATTCAATCCAAGTACAGTAATCAAATATCAAACAGCAGAAAGAAGGAATGTAACATTAACTGTTTACAATAGTAATGGTAGAAAGATTTCTACACTATTAAATGAAGTGAAGCCTAAAGGTACATTTACAATCGAATTCGATGGGAGTAATCTACCGAGTGGAATTTACTATTTCAGACTCCAGGCAGGGAATTTTACCGATACAAAAAAGATGGTTCTCCTCCGTTAATCCTGACTTCCGTCAGGCAGGTTTGCGCGTCCCTTGCGGGGCGCAAAGAACAAGAGTTGATGAACCCAGAGTTTGAGGTTACACGATAAACGTAACGGAAAAGCATTCACTGAGTCTAATCCATAACCAGGAATTTGTTATAAATAAGTTCAAATGAAAATGTTTTTTTCTTTGTTTTTTGCTCCAGGTAGTCTGAAACCCTTTCAAGTCTTTTTGGAATAGCCATTAACTTATCCTGTGCAATTCTTCCAATCTCGTTTAATCCTTCAAGAAATTCAATATTCCAAAACTTAAGAACTTCTTCAACTATTTTTTTGTAATCCCGGGGACCATAAATCCCTGTTCGTGTTAGTACATCAGCCATCTCCCTGAAGTTAGGCATCGATATGCCAGGCATGTCAATAGCTGGCATTATCTTTAATGCAGAACTCAACGCGCGGTTTGGATCGAGCTCCAAAATCGCCTGAAACACATTTCTGTAAAAAATATAATGCCTGGCTTCATCCGCAGCAATGCTCGAAAGCAATCCGTTTATTAAAGGTTCGTCATCTCCGACAGAGTTCCCAGTATTCTTATGAGAAATCTGGGTAGCCTTCTCCTGAAGTGTTGTATAAACAAAAATCCTGTAGGGATCTTTTTCCCAATCAGGATTAAAACCGATTTCAATATATGCGTACTGCATCTGTTCAAATTTTGAAAAATTAAACAGCCTGCTGTCGCGTACATAATCACGCAACACACAACCATGCCTGTCTTCTTCTGCCGTCCACATATTATTCCATTTAGACCAAAAACTATCACTGCCCAGATATTTGGCAAGAACTCTATGAAAATGGGGAAGCCCTTCTTCAGTAATTAAATTCATTCCAATGGCAATGCGTGATGAATCTTTAATAGATCTTACCCTCTCCCTCAATTTTGAAAATATCATTTCCTGATCATCAGTATTCTTTTCATCTGCTGGAAGAAAGTCACTTGAAAACCATAATTTTCTTTTGGAGATATGGCTCTCCATCCAAACTTTTACCTTCTGTTCGAGTGCAGCTAATACCTCTGCTTTTGATTCCATTTCAAATTTTTGTTCATCCTGCGTTCTTGTAGTGATGTTCATCTGATTTCCTTGTATTAGAGTTGGCAAAAAAGCTTTTGAACGTTGTGTTAATGCAAAACTTCTAAATTATAAATAACCCAGTTAAAAAAGAGTTGAGCAAAATTACACATAGATTAACTCTATTAAGCTAAGAAAAAGAATAGTAAGATTAAATCTTTTATTCTACCCCTAAATGATACTTTTACATAACTTTTACATAAAACTATTCAGACACTAAACAAATCAGTAACCTGCTTAACTTATGTTGACCTCACACAATACCAAAATGAAGAGTGGAGGTTGTTGGATTAAGGGGCACATCCATTATGCTGCAAAAGTAAAATTCCATTACTTGCCAAATATTAACAGCGGTTAATTATCAATCTTTATTTTTCTCGACTTTAAACGATTATAATGCCAAGTTAATAGCGATTCATTATTTCTACACCTGAGGGAGAGGTTGTAGAGTGCATAACAGTATAGTATGAGATTATTCCTCTCTATTATTTCCCCCAAGGTGTGGAGTATAGCATAACCCATTAAAGGGTTTAATTGCCGTGCTTACTGATTCTCTTTGATGAAAATTAGTTTCTCAATAATTTTATAAGGAGGGAAAAATGAAAACATATTTGAAATGTATTTTGCTTTTTCTAACTCTTACATTTCTTCTCATTGTATCCTGCAGTGAAGAAGCGCCAGTAAATCTGACATCGACTCCAATCGCCCGCGCAGGTGCTGACCAACTTGTAGAGATTTATGATACTGTATATCTGGATGGGAGTCTCAGTACGAAATCTGAAAATGTAGAGTACAATTGGACATTTAACTATAAGCCACAGGGAAGTACTACTGTTTTTTCAGATTCCTCTGCTCCAAATCCAACCTTTGTTGCAGATGCCGCGGGATTTTACAACGTACAGTTAGTGATGAAAAATAATGATGTGTACAGTGAACCTGATTATGCTGTCACTCAATCAATATTTAAAGAGTCGGGAAAATATTTCCCCCAAAAGGTTGGTAATAAATGGAAATATAAAGTAACTGATTCAACAGGTACAGTGAAAGATACAGTAACAGTTGAGGTTGTTGGTACAACAACTTTACAAAATGGTCAGACTACTTCTATTTGGGTCTATAGTGACTTTGGATCTATTTACTTCAACGGTTACATTGATACCTTATACCTTGTAACCAGTGGAGACACACTAATTTATTATCCGATTTACCAAAACGATCTATATCCCTTCTTAGGATATATTGTACCTTTCCAGGTTGGAGACAGTTGGGGGGAAATGTATAAATCCACTACCACCGTCTTAGATTATAATTCAATATCTATTGATATTGGAACATTCTACGGTGCATATCAAATTGAACATTCAATGCATCCTCAGCAAACGTGTGGTTCTCGGTCAAATAACTGGATTGTTCCACGTGTTGGATTGGTAAAAATGGATTTGACAAGTTGTCATCCCGGCCCATCTCAATTTTCTTGCATATGCACTGAGGAACATTGGGAATTGATTTGGTATAATTTAGTTGAATAGACTATTGGGTGATTTTGTTAATACTAAGAACCCGCCTGCGCTAAAGTTTCGGCGGACAATGATGATACCACTGAAATGAAATGTAATTCTTCAATTCTGTTAAGAGAGCGGGAACAGATAAAGTGTAAAAAATATATCTTGCACTTTCTAAAATTATACTTTAGTTTTTCAGCCATCCTAATTAATAAAAGAAAAATATGAACTTATCAAAAATTATTGTATTAATAATCACCACTCTTTTTATCTCTCTCTCATGTACAGAAAAAGAACCTGATCCAAAAGGGACTCCTGAATACATTGCTGAAATTCAACAATGGCATCAAAAACGGATTGAGAGATTAAAGAGAGATACCGGCTGGCTAAACCTCGTTGGACTTTACTGGCTTAAAGAGGGTGAAAACAGTTTTGGTTCTTCTGAAGAAAATGATATTAAATTTCCCGATAACAGTCCCCCAAAAATTGGAACGATAATTTTAAAGGACAGTTTGTTAACTTTTAAATCCGCCGATGGTGTTGATGTATTGAACAACGATATAAAAGTAACTGATCTGGAATTGAAAGACGATTTAACAGGTACGCGCACTACACTTGCTACTGGGTCGCTCCGCTGGTACATCATTAAAAGAGGCGAAAGATACGGTATAAGATTGCGTGATGTTGAATCTCCAATACTAAAAGAATTTAAAGATATTGATATTTACCCGATTAATGAAGATTGGCGCATTGAAGCAACATTTATACCTTATGATCCTCCGAAGCAAATATTAATTCCCAACATTTTAGGAACAACAGAAGAAGATAATTCGCCCGGCTCATTGTCCTTCACCAAAAACGGAAAGAATTATAAACTTGATGCGATTGAGAGCAGAAACGGGTTCTTTATTATTTTTGCGGATGAAACAAGCGGTAAAGAAACTTACGGCGCAGGAAGATTTCTATACACCGATGAACCTGATTCTAACAACATAGTTACTTTAGATTTTAACATATCATACAATCCGCCTTGTGTATTTACGAAGTATGCAACCTGTCCCCTGCCGCCAAAGCAGAATTATCTTCACTTAAAAATAACTGCGGGAGAAAAGATGTGGGGAGAAAAACATTAAAAACTTATAAATACTGATCTGTTTTATTGTGCTTATGCAGTCATGCAACCATGCAAACTATCTGTGAGTGCATGACTGTATGATTGAATGGCTGAATGTTATGTTATCTTAGATTTTTTTATCATTTTTACTTACTAAACACAGATACCAAACCATACACCAATGCTTCAGGTGGACAGATAAGATGCGTTCCGCCATCGAATACTTTTGTTTCCATCCTTAAACTTTCATAGCCTTTTTCATCAATCAACGTCACCATTTCATCTATAGGATTAAAATATTTTTCTTCATCTTCCTCGCTTCCCACACAAATAAAAATTTTCGCTTTTATATCATCCATCTTTTCAAATGCCTTTTCTTGAACAGCAAATATTCTATACTCATCCCACGATAGGTGCGGACTTCCGATAATGTAACGGTTAAACAAACCTGGTTCGGTATATAAAGTATAAATTGCAAACAAACTGCCGAGAGAATATCCACTTATTGTCCTGTCGTCGGGGACGGTTCTGTAAGTGTTTTCTATATATGGGATCAATTCTTCTTTAAGAAATTCACGGAACTTTGGGGCTCCACCTGTTCCCGGTCTTCCTCTTTTGGATGAGATAGTATAATCTCGACTTCTCATATTCCCTTCATTTTTTTTCAAAGCACCGTATCCAATCCCAACAATTATTAATTCAGGAATAGTGTTACCAAACTGAAGATATCGTGCTATACTTGCAGCCATACCATATGCAACATCTCCATCCAGCAAATATAGAACAGGATATATTTTATCCGATTTATCGTAAGCATCAGGTAAGCTTATATACAGATAAAAATCAGCATCAATTATTTGAGAGTGAATAACCTTAACCCGTGTATTGTACAGATTATCTTTGCGGGCAGCATCGGTAACATCCTGGGCAAATCCAATTTGGCAGCCAAAAAAAGTGACTGTTATAAATATTATTAGTCTTTTCATTTTAATCCTCATTTAATTCTGCTTTTATTTAAAAATATACAAATCACAAATGCAATTTGATAGGGAAATATCACACAATTAAATTGCGGTAGTTATAATAATAAAAAGGTTCAGAATTGAAACATCCCTGGAGCGGACTAAAAAATATTCCGCGCAACATCTGGCTCTTGTCTGTAAGTTCTCTTATAAACAGAACCGGCATGATGGTACTTCCTTTCATAGCCTTGTATTCAATAAAAGAGTTAGGAGTAAGCCTGGGTACTGCGGGACTGGTATTAGCTTTTTATGGTATCGGCGCTTTTATTTCCGCTCCTTTCTCCGGTAAGTTAAGTGATAAATTTGGATCCCTCAACGTGATGAAAATTTCTTTATTCGCATCAGGTTTTTTTCTAATCTTATTTTCATTCATTACAAATTTTATTGCGTTTCTCATCCTTAGTTTAACATGGGCTGTTATCAACGAAGCATTTCGACCGGCAAGTATGTCTTTTATTTCAAAAGAAATTTCACCCGATAGAAGAAAAACTGCTTTCGCACTTTATCGTCTGGCAATAAACTTAGGAATGAGTATAGGCCCGGTTATTGGTGGCATATTAAGCACAATAAATTTCTCGCTTCTCTTTTATGTCGATGGGTTAACCTCAATTGCTGCAGGAATTTTCATGATATATTCTCCCTGGCAAAAATTTCATGTGCCTGAAGAATCGAATGATAAGGAAAAGTTGCTAACATATAAGAGGGGAAGTGTATTTAAGAACAAAAAATTTATTTTCTTTTTACTGGCGACTATTCCAGTTCAAATTGTTTTTTTCCAGCACATCGGCGCTATGCCGTTATTCATAGTTAATGAACTGGGTTTTTCTACTTCAACATTCGGATTATTAATTGCAGTAAATACTATTTTGATAATATTGATTGAGGTTCCTCTAAATGATGCTATGAGTAACTGGTCAAATTTAAAGGCTTTAAGTTTAGGTGCGCTGCTTTATGGGATTGGTTTCGGAATGATGGCAATTATGGCAGACCTTACTCCACTCATTATTTCAATTGTTGTATGGACATTTGGCGAGATGATTTTTCTTCCCTCGGCGGGTGTTTACGTTGCAGAAATATCTCCTGAAAAACAAAGAGGAGAATATATGGGCTATTATCAGATGACTTTTAGTTTTGCATTTATGATAGGTCCCTGGCTTGGTGCAGAAGTACTAGAACACATTGGTTCATCTAGTTTATGGACCGGTTGTTTTGCTCTCGGGGCAATATCCGCTTTTATGATGTTGAAGTTGGGAAAAGGATTCATTACGGATGATGTTTAAATAAGTGAATTTAAGAATTCTTAGACTATCTATTTATAATTAAATAAAGTAAAGTGGACAAATCTCTTTCACTTCGGTTTCGATATAATAAAAAGCCCCGATAAAACCAGGGCTCAATAAATCACTCAAAACTTTATCAGGTTTATTGTTTTTTAAATATCCTTTTTCTATTCATATATCCGAGACCAGCCACAGCTATTACTGCAACTAAAACATACATCCAACCAAAGGATGATGGGGTTAACCTTCCTTTCCAATCAGAAATTTTAATTTCAACATTACGCTCCTGATAAGCATCTAACATTTTATTATCAATTAAAAATGGTATCCAGTTAGGACTGATAACCTTAAACCATGTACTGTCTGAAAATGATGAATAAGTAAGGTTTGATTCTGCCGGACTTTTTACGCCAATGTTTTTAATTGCCTCATCAATAAATGAAGTAAGCACATTTGCAAACTCCTCACTGTTTGTAAATTCAATCAGGTTGATGTTGTTGTATGCAAATTCTTCTCTTATGTTTCTCCACGCCTCTTGTTCGAGAGTAAAATTCCATATTGAAAAGAGCGAGTCAATCTCTTTTATCTCTTTGTTTTTTTTGTTTTTCCCGGCATAAATATCGACCAGTTTAGTTCCGGCACCCTGCCAAAATTCTACAAACTTATTTTGTTGTTTCTTTATCTCTGTAAGATCACCGGGTTCAAGAGAAGTTAATTCTATAAATCTTATATTATCCAGTAACGAATGTTTAACATTCGACAGGACGTTATTTCTCTCCGCTTCAATATATATTGAGTTCATCTCTTGCGAACTTAATTGAGTTTGCTCCATCATCGGCAGAAGACTATCCACAATACTAACTATCAATTCATCTCTTTTTCTTAATGATCTCCTTAACTCCTTCACCAATGCGTCAAGCTCAGCAGCTTTGTTAACATCTTTTTTATCAGTGTATTCATACTCCTGAATTTTATTCATCAACTCTGCGTTTCGCTTGTTCAGAAGTGTAACCTGCTCCTTTAATTCCAGGTTTTCTGTTTGAAGAATATCAATAGTTGTAAAATTCTGGTTCCTTATTACAAATGATATGTTCAATCTCTCGAAGGTTTTATCAAAATTACCCGGATACAAGCTTTTGTCTAAAAGTGCTTTTTGTTCTACGTATTCATTTCTAAACCTATCAATGTCTGCGACTATTGAGTTCAGCTCTTCGAGGTTTTTCGCTTTGGTAATTGCCTCTTCAAGCTGATTATACTTTTGTTTGAAACTATTCACCAGGTCGTAATCGGATTGAGCAAATAACTGATTAGTAAAAACCAGCAGGATAAGGAAAAGTATAATTTTATTTATAGATGAATGACATTTCATTTTTTATTCCTATCTATTCCATTATTAGTTAAGTAAAGACTTTTACCACCGTCAATCAATTCAACATATGGTGTGCGCTGATTTAGCGCAGGGTCTTCTACTCCAAATTCAGATATAAAGATTTTATTGTTTAACGACATCGCACCGTTATCCATTTGGAATACATAAACATTTTTAAACTTTTCTGCAGTAATAAAATAATAACCATTTATATCACGAAGTATTCTTATTTCTTTTCCAGCATAGGCAGATGAATCTTCAAATTCTTCATAGAATAAACCTCCTGTATCAAAACTTATGGAATATCTCTCATCACTTACTTTTCCATCTTTATCAATAGAAATTACAGATTCTACCGGCCAGGCAAAATCTGCTTGCTGCAATTTAAGTGTAGAACAAGCGGCTGCAATTACGAGCAAAAGAAGAGGAAGAAAATTAATTAGTTTCATTTAACCTCCGAATAAAAAATTTACATGATGAAACTTAAGAAATTATTAATAAACTTGTTTCCTTAAGATGCGGATAATAAATTTGCATTTTCGTTCATCGCTTATCAAAACCATTTTGCTCAGATATTTGCAAAGATTAGAAGATGACAAAATAATCTTAAAATATACTTGTGATAATAATTGCCTATTAAAACGTATCAAAGATATGGGGCGGTTATATACCGCCCTTTCCCTTAATCATCCAGCATCAATTGGATTTCAGTAAGATAGTTAGTTGGATTGCCTTTAAATATCATTCCCGGTCCTTTTAAATATACTTCGCGGGAGGGTAATCCTGTTTTGTAACCTTTCTCATTAATGTAAGCAAAGATTTTTTTATATGATTCATTAATAGTTTCAAAGGAACCTTTATGGATAAGAGAAACACACTTTCCTCCAGGCAATTCCCGCACTGAAATTTTATCAGTACTGCTTCCTTTTCGAACAGGGAGGCAAGGTTCGAAATCCGCATCATTTTCCTTGAATTCACCGTCGTAGTAGAGATTCATTGCCTTGCCGTTGATGTGTCTTCCCAGCTCTTTACTAATTATTTTAAATCCCTCTCCAACATCGCCGTATTTTCCTTTCATCCTATAACCGGCGATGAGAAGTGTTTTTAATTCTTTTTCTTCAATATCAAATTCCCGGTCTGTTTTCATTTTGTTTTCCTTTTCATAATTAATTAAAGATTCTATTGAGTGGGAAATGTCTTTGTATCGTTCAATCTTATTTTGGATTTCTCCCAGCTTGGTATGAAGCTGTTCCAGTATTTCAGATTCCTCATCACACTGATCAAGAATTTCTTTTATTTCAGCAAGAGTAAATTCATAATCCTTAAGGATTTTAATCGATCTTGCTTTATCGAAATCTGCTTCATTGTAATATCGGTAACCGGTAAACTCATCTATTTCCGCAGGAACTAGTATCTCTTTCTCGTGATAGAGGCGAAGAGACTTTATGGATAATGATGTAATCTTAGAAAACTCTCCAATACTGAACTTCATAAATTCCTCACTCAGTTAATTACCAAAGTCGGCCAACTCTTATATGTAAATATAAGGGATGCCCCTGGGGGAGAGTCAAGTGATATCAGAATTTATTTTTGAGGAGTTGAATGAGGGATGAAATTTTAAGTATTTATTGAAAAAAGGTTAATGAACAGAATATAAACAAAAATACACGGATGATGATATTTGTATTAGAAAGCTATTAATTAACCAGCTAATTATATTTTTCAAATTTTGGTCTGTTTCATAATATATTTATATATTGAATTCTTTGGATACCAAATAAAAATGATTGTGTTTATCCAAATAAATTCATAGGTTTTGTTTAACAAATATTCAACTAAAACTTTAAGACTTAAGGAGTTATGTGACAAAAAAAATAGCTATAAGTATTCCAAAGGGTGGTATGGGAAAAACAACAACTGCCGTTAATCTTGCTGCGGGATTTGCTATTGCAGAAAAAAGAACTCTTCTCATTGATTTTGACCCTGCGGGAGCCTGTGCACTTTCTCTTGGTTTCGATGAGGAGAATATGCATGGTGATATCTTTCAGGTTTTTAGCTTTTCTAAATTTATTGATTCCGTTGTACATAAAACCGAACTTCCTTATTTAGATTTCATTCCTTGTCAAATAAACACTTATGATCTTGAAGAACGGATTAATAGACTAAGCCGGAACATCTATCTCTTTTCAAATATACTTGATCAGCAGGCGCTTACCGAATATGATTATATTATAATTGATTGTCCGCCGTATATGAAAGGATTAACAACTGTTGCATTGGCTGCTGCTGACTCTGTTTTAATTCCTCTCCGTGCAGGGCAATTTTCAGTTGCCGCGCTAAAGAAAATGTTTAATCAAATTGAGTGGGTGAAATCAACAATAAACAGCGAATTGAAAATTGAAGGCATTCTGTTAAATATGTATGAGCCGCGTACAAAAGCATGGTCTCTTACAATTGAATCGTTAAGCAAGCACTTTAAAGAATACTTATTCGAATCAGTTATACCAAAAAGTATTGCTATTTCCGAAGCTGAATTTTACGGGAAACCCTCAATCTTATTTGATATGAAATCCAAGGGTGCTATAGCATATTTAAATTTAACTGCGGAAATATTAAATAAGAATGCCAACCCAAATATATACAGACTCAGCGACGCACATCAATCAAATCTAAGGAGATAATTATAACTTCATTTTTTATTTCTTTTAAATCCTATCTTTAATTATCATAAATTTCAGTTACATCACTTGGACTTTTTACTATAATGAAGGATATTTACATTTAAAATTATCTTATACAAATGATTACTAATTACAACAGCTTGGCAGTACAATGAAGAGAAAACATTTTTTCTTTTATCATGTTGTTATTTTTATAATTGCTCAAATCGCGTGGTTGTCACTAATCGGTTTGTGGATATATTGGTACGTTTATAATTATATAGTATACAAAGAAGTTGGTGATCAGGTTTCCCCTGAAGTTAGTTATGATATTACAAATGCAGGTCCTTTTGTAATTGGTTTGGTTCTGTTAGTCGGATTGTCTTTAATAACCATTTGGATATTCCGGCATTTAAATGTTCAACTAAGATTAACAAAACTCTACGATACTTTTATTAGTAACGTTACACACGAGTTAAAGTCGCCTTTATCATCTATCCAGCTTTCACTCGAAACACTAAAATCACGGGAGGTACCCCGGGAAAAACAAAAAGAGTTTATTGGTATGATGATAAAAGATGTAAACCGGCTGACAAGACTGATCAATTCAATTCTCCAAATACCAGCGCTTGAGCAAAAAAAACTCGCATATTCTTACCAGGTCTATTCAGCAAGTTCAGCAATAAAACAAATATTGAAACAATCAATTGAACAGTTTCGTTTACCACCCAACGCAGTTATTATTGAGGAAAATGCCGATTGTGAGTTTGTTATTGATATTGACGGCTTGAAAACAGTTTTTGATAACTTAATAGATAATGCTGTAAAATATTCTTTACAACCTGCTCAAATAAATATAAACATTAGCTGTAATACACAAAAAGTTGTTATTGAATTTATCGATAAAGGAATTGGAATTGCACCTAAAGAACTGAAAAAAGTATTTAATAAATTCCATCGCGTTTATCATCAAAATATACCAAACGTTAAGGGCACAGGACTAGGACTTTACCAGGTAAAAGAGATAATAAAAAATCACGGCGGGAAAATTTATGTCTTTAGTGAAGGCGAGGGTAAAGGCACAACATTTAAAATTGAATTGCCAATTTATCAAGTATTTAAAAAACGATTTTTAACTAAACTGCTAGTGCGAAGTGAGCAAAAAAAGCAATTGGAAATAATTAATGAATAACAGCATTATTGAAAAGCACAGAATTTTATTGGTTGAGGATGAAGAAAACCTTGCGATAGGTTTGAAGTACAATCTTACCGAAGAAGGATATATTGTTGAGTTAGCTAAAGACGGAAGAGAAGCATTAAAACTTTTTGAAACGAAGAAGGTAGATTTAATTATCCTCGATATAATGATACCTTATATTGATGGATTCGAAATTGCCCGTCGGGTGCGAAAGAAAGATCCTCAAATGCCAATACTGATGTTAACCGCAAGAACCACCAGGGAAGATAAAGTAAAGGGATTAGAACTAGGTGCAGATGATTATATTACAAAACCATTTCATCTTGATGAACTGCTTTTACGGGTAAAGGGCATGCTTAAACGTAAAACGTGGTATAAAGATGTAACTTCCGACAAGCCGTTAGTGAGTTTTGGAGATAACAAAATCAATTTTGAAAACCTTGGCTGCAGTAATGCTAAAAACGATTTCAAACTTACACCCCAGGAAGCAATGGTAATAAAATATTTGATTGAGAATAAAGGAAAGATAGTATCACGCAAAGAACTGCTGGAGAATGTGTGGCATTTGAATCCGGATATTGAAACACGTACAGTAGATAATTTTATAGCCCGGCTAAGAAAATATTTTGAAGTAGATCCCTCAAATCCTGTTTATATTAAAAGTGTACGCAGTGCCGGTTATATGTTTGAAGATTAGTGAAACTTCTAATCCAGATTTAACAATACCATTGATGTAAACTATGTAAACACAGGATTTACTTCCGAATTGAATTAACCGGCAGAAAATGCCGTAACTAATTACAGCTTCAATAATTAGCCAGCCATATTAGGTTATTTTTCGCTATCTGCCAACGTCTCTTATATTTTTTCCATTAAGTCGTGAATAATTAACCATCATTTCTTCAGCAGTATTGGGAGACGATTTTTTAAGCTCTACGGGAAATTACATACTCGCTACCCCAACAAACGAACCAGCTACAGATGAGAACAGCGGTTTATGGTTCCTCGATTTATCTTCAGGATAGCCATGCTGCCGTAATTTCCGCTAGTTTTCCGGCGAGGCTA
>Ga0209997_10000212_pt1 | contig 18294 bp, 14 predicted proteins | sample CR04metaG_FD_182079 | JGI IMG/M metagenome (GOLD analysis project Ga0209997, IMG submission 182079) | Deep subsurface microbial communities from Mariana Trench to uncover new lineages of life (NeLLi) - CR04 metaG (SPAdes) (version 2) | ecosystem: Environmental > Aquatic > Marine > Ocean trench...
GCTTCCGGATTTGATGCAGACGGCCGGGTCGGTATCGACTGGGGCGTCTATGGCGCACCGGAGACTTTTCTGATCAGTGCCGATGGGATCGTTCTTTACAAGCACCTCAGCCCGCTGAGCGAAATGGTCTGGCAAAGAAATTTTGAGCCCAGAATCCTCGCGGCGAAAGGGAGCATCGAGTGAAGCGGGGCTGGCTTGCCTTGTTCGTGGTTGTCAGCGCCGGTTCGGCGTATGCGATCGATGCCGGAATCGCGTTTGACGATCCGCAAATGCAGGCGCGCTACGAGAAAATAACCTCAGAGGTTCGCTGTCTCGTTTGTCAGAACCAGACGATCAAGGACTCAAATGCGTTTCTTGCGGTTGACCTGCGGCGGGAAATCAGAAGAATGCTGACTGAGGGCAAGACCGACGCAGAGATATATGATTTTCTGGTCGTTCGCTACGGTGACTTTGTGCTTTACCGCCCCCGGATGAGCGGCAAGACCCTGGTGCTGTGGATTGCGCCATTCTTGCTGATTGTCGTCGGCGGCCTTGTTGCATTCAAAGTGGTACGCGGCCGCATGGCAATGTCGATCGATGACGATTCCGATTCGAATCAGGCGACAGGTTAGGCCATGATCTGGTTGATCCTCGGCACCATGCTGCTTGCTGCAGCCATCGTCGTGGGCTGGCCACTCGTTCAGCACGAGAAGCGCCTTTCGCTGCAGGCGATTTCCGCGATCGTAGTCGTGCTCGCATTGTCTGCCGGCATGTATGCCACTATCGGTACGCCACAGGAGAAATCGGCAGGATCAGAACTGGCGAGTATCGAAGAGATGGTCGCCGGTCTCGACCAACGGCTCCGTGATAACCCCGACGATTTGTCCGGCTGGAAAATGCTGGGACGTACAAATTTTCAACTTCGCGATTACGATAAGGCGATCCAGGCATATGAGCGGGCGGTACAATTGGAATCAGCTTCGAACGGGCAGACACTCGCCGATCTCGGCGAAGCGATCTGGATGCAGGATCCGAGTACATTAACGGGTCGTGCCGGCGAGCTGTTCGAAAACGCTATTGCTACTTCACCCAATAACTCCAAGGCACTCTTTTACAGTGGTCTGGTAGCGGTAGAGCGGGGTGAACGTTTCCTTGCTGCCGACAGATGGGAAACGCTACTTGCATTGTCGCCACCGGAAGGAATTCAGGAAATATTGCAGCAGCGAATCACACAGTTGCGCGGTGAAGAAATGCCCGTTCAGGAGGCGCCCGCCGCTCCAATTATCTCGGCCGCGATCGAACTGGCTCCTGCAGCCGAAAAGGCTGTTGACCCGAATGCGATCGTTTTTATAATCGCGCGAGACCCGGCGCAGCCATCACCGCCCATCGCGGCGCTCAGACGACGTGTCGCCGAGCTGCCTGCGGTTGTCGCGCTGAGCGATTCCGACGCAATGATGCCGGGCAGATTACTGTCGGGTTTCTCAGAACTGGAAATCGTCGCCAGAGTATCCATGTCAGGTCAGCCCGTCGCACAGCCGGGCGACTGGTACGGCGAAAAAATTGTCCGCCCTGCCGAATCCGGGGAGGTTTCGATCGTCATCGATCGCGAGGTTCAGTAGATCTGCTTATCCGCTTGACACAAGCGGGGTCGGGGCGTCTAGTGGCCCCGTCTCAGCGACGCTGACTGGAGCGAAATGAAAAAGTTTGACCTCAAGCGGTCGGCCAAGGGTGACCAATTGAAAGTCCCGTTCCGCAGCCCTTCGCTTCTGAGGTATCCGCTTTTCAACAAGGGAACGGGGTTCACGCCGGAAGAACGTGAGCGATTCGGCCTCGTTGGACTGCTGCCATCGTACAGCAACGATATCGAAACCCAGGCCGAACGCGTCTACAGGTCAATTTGCTTCAACCCGGACCCGCTCGGCCGCCATATCAGTCTGGCGGCCCTGCAAGACCGAAACGAGCACCTTTTCTACAAGGTATTAAGTCTGCACCTTGAAGAGCTTCTGCCAATCGTCTATACGCCGACGGTCGGCAAAGCATCCCAGTATTACAGTCGGGTATTCCGTCGAGCCCGCGGCATTTGGATCACGCCGGATCTGCGTGGGCGTGTCGAGGACGTATTGAGAACAGCCGCATCGTTCAGTGATGTTCAACTCATGGTCGTCACAGACAACGAATCAATTCTCGGCATTGGCGATCAGGGCGTCGGCGGCATGGCCATCAGTGTTGGCAAGCTTTCACTCTATTGCGTGGGCGCAGGCATCCACCCCGCACGGACTCTGCCGATCAGCCTCGATGTCGGAACAGACAATCAATCATTGCTGGACGATCCGCTGTACCTTGGTTGGCGCGAGAAACGACTTCGTGGAGATGCATACGATTCGCTGGTCGATGAATTCCTAACAGCGGCTCGCAAAGTATTTCCAAAGGTAGTGATTCAGTGGGAGGACTTCCGCAAAGACAACGCTTTGCGCATCATGGATCGCTACCGGGAGCAGACTCCGTCATTCAATGATGACATTCAGGGAACCGGTGCAGTGGCACTTGCCTGTGTACTGGCCGCCTGCAAAATAACGGGTGCCGTACTTGAAGAAAGTCGCATTCTGATTTACGGGGCCGGCGCTGCCGGCCTCGGAATTGCGCGGCAATTGCGCAGCCAGTTGCAGTTTGATGGACTGGCCGGCAGCGATCTACGACACGCCATTCTCGTCATGGACAGCAAGGGCGTAATCAGCGACGGCCGCGCAGAGATGGATGACTACAAGAGAGAATTGTCCTGGCCGGAGGATATGGCGCAAGAACTGGACCTGAGTGATACAGACCGCAGAGAGCTGCATAAGGTCGTCCAAAACTATCGGCCAACTGTTCTGATCGGCACATCAGGACAAGGCGGCGCGTTTAACGAGGACACCGTTCGCGCAATGGCTGATGCGGTCAGCACTCCCGTAATTCTGCCTATGTCGAATCCCACGTCGATCAGCGAAGCCGAACCGGAGCAGATTCTGCGCTGGTCCGAAGGTCGCGCTCTCATCGCAACGGGGAGCCCGTTTGAGGACGTGCCGATGCGAGGCGGGGCCCGGCGCATCGGACAGGCTAACAACGTGTTTATTTTTCCCGGAGTTGGCCTTGGGGCAGTGGTCAGTGGTGCCTCACAGATAACCGACGGCATGATCGCAGCGGCCGCAGTAGCCCTTGCCGATAGCCTGACCAGCACGGAGCTGTCGGATAGCTGTCTGATGCCGGAAGTAACAAGATTGTGGGATGTAAGTGGCGAAGTCGGACTTGCGCTCGCCAATCAGGCCGTGATGGATGGCGTTGCCAAAAAAATAAGTTCGGATGAAATGCAGGCGAAGATCGATGCGTATCGGTGGGTCCCCGAGTATCCGGAATTTGTTTAGCCTCGCTTTGAGCGCTACCAGATCAGTTAAAAAAGGAGAAAGGAACTTGACGAGCGAATCTCTGGCGGCATCTGCAACGATGTGCTTCGCCTGTGGAGTGGACAACCCAATCGGGCTGCGAATCCGTTTTCAGATGCGGGACGGCAAATGTACCGGCGTCTTTACGCCGGACGAGAATCATGTCGGATACAAGAACACGGTGCACGGCGGGATAATCTATTCGGCGCTGGACGACGTGATGGCGAACGTTCTCTATCTGCAGGATATGAAGGCACATACTGCGAAGTGCGAGATCCGCTACCGCAAGCCGCTCGAAGTCGGCCAGACGATTAATCTCACTGGCTGGATAGCACAGGAACGCCGCCGTCTGGTCGTTTTGAAAGGTGAAGCCAGAACCGCTGCCGACGATATTTTGATCGCTGATTGCGAAGCGAGTTTCATGCTTGCCTGAATTGCCGCTTCAGGAATTCTTCTTCTGTTTCGCAAGGACTTTTGAATGTCACTACCTGCTTCACTCACAGGCACGCTCCGCATTCCGCTCATAGGAGCACCGATGTTTATCGTGTCAGGGCCGGAGCTGGTCCTGGCTCAGTGCAAAGCGGGTATCGTTGGCGCGTTTCCTGCGTTAAACGCCCGGCCGGAGTCCATGCTGGATGAGTGGTTGTCGAAAATCACTGAGGAGCTTGCAAACGTCTCCGCATCCAACGGGCCCGTCGCACCATTCGCGGTCAACCAGATCGTTCACCAGAGCAACGATCGGCTCGAACATGACATGGAATTGTGTGTCAAGCACAGTGTTCCGATCGTTATTACCAGCCTGCGACCGCCGGCAAGGATTGTCGATGCGGTTCACAGCTATGGCGGCGTGGTTTTTCATGACGTAATAAACGTTCGTCACGCGCGTAAAGCGATCGAACAGGGTGTTGACGGTATTATTGCAGTTTGCGCAGGGGCGGGCGGGCACGCCGGCACAACGAGTCCATTCGCACTGGTCAAAGAGATTCGGGAGTTTTTCGACGGCACGATTATCCTTTCCGGCAGCATGAGCTGCGGCAATGACGTACTGGCAGCGCAGGCGATTGGCGCGGATCTCGCCTACATAGGAACCCGGTTTATCGCGACCGAAGAGGCCAATGCGCCGGCGGCGTACAAGGAAATGATCGTTGACAGCACAGCCAAAGACATTGTGTATACGTCTCTTTTTTCCGGCGTACACGGGAGCTACTTGCGGGACAGCATCGCCAAGCTTGGCCTGGATCCCGACAATTTGCCCGAGGGCGACAAATCGACAATGGACTTTGGCGGCGGCGATGGCTCAAAAGCCAAGGCCTGGATAGATATCTGGAGTGCTGGTCAGGGCGTCGGCAGTGTTCATGACATCCCAAAAGTCGCTGATCTGGTCGCGCGCATGGAGCAGGAATATATGAGTGCACGCCAGCACTTGAATATCGCGTCGCGTCAGGTCAACAGGACTTTCTGATATGCACATCGCTTTTCTGTCTTACGTATTTGTTGCGAATCGCGGCGCGTGGTAACTGTCGGGTTCTGCGGCAGCCGCCTGTGTCTCTGTCACGCAGCTTGCATTTGCAACCCTCGCACCAGACACTGGGCACCAGTGAGCCAGGCCGTTAAGCGGACAGCGGTGCAATAGTGGAGACAAGCTTGAAGGCGACACTGATCAACGCGGCAATGGTCGGTTCGGGAGGCTTCATCGGTGCTCTGGCGCGATACGGTCTCAGCGGTCTCGTTCACCGGCAAGTCCCTTTCGCGACCTTCCCGTACGGAACCATGGCAGTCAACCTCATGGGCTGCTGCGCTATCGGAGTGATCGCCGGACTCGCTGAGTCCCGGCAGCTGTTCGGGCCGGAGTTCCGTACCTTCGCTCTCATCGGACTTCTTGGTGGCTTCACGACATTCTCGACCTTTGGCTACGAGACGTTTGCGATGCTCCGCGACGCTGAATACCTTCGGGTGGCCGCGAACGTCGGGGTACACGTCATCCTCGGTCTGGCTTTGGTGTGGCTGGGCTACGCATTGACAACACTCAGGTAGGCTGACCATGATTCTTCCGAAGCAGGGCAAGCTCCTCCGCATCTTCATCGGGGAGAGCGACAGACACGAGGGACTGCCGCTTTACGAGTGGATCGTTCGCCAGGCGCGGGAAAATGGCCTGGCTGGCGCAACGGTGCTACGAGGACTCGAGGGTTACGGTGCCCACAGCCGGCTACACAAAGCGAAGATCCTGCGCCTGGCGAACGATCTTCCGCTCGTGGTCGAGATCGTCGATACCGAGGAGAAGATACAGTCGTTTCTGCCACTCATCGATGAAGCCGTAAGTGAAGGTCTGGCGACTGTGGAGAGAGTTGAAGTTCACTTCTACAGGTCCGGGAAACCTGAATAGGCAACCGGTGCGGACTGACCGGCTCGCAACAGCCTGCAGCGGGCGATGCCGAGCAATGGAAGGCCAAATGTGGGCGGTCCGATTGTGAGGGATCATTAATGCATTTCTGTATAGTCGTTAACTTCGACAAGTGCTGGCGCTGTTTTGTCCGCACTGTGCCAGATGTCTCCCAGTAGCCCATATGCGTCGCGGGATGTCGTCGTATCGCCGCTTCGAGCGGCGGCACGCGCCAATCCTAGCAGTGAATTAGTGCGCAACTTGCTGCGCGTCAGTTGGTCCTCATACGCAAGGGCTGCCTGTTCATCGTCACCAAGTTCCAACAGAACATCGCCTAACAGCTCCGCGGTGGGTTTAGAGATTCGCGGAGGACCATAACGGAATGGCATGCTAGCTTGCATTTGTGTAGCTTGACGCGCCAGGTCCAGCGCTTTCTCCTCGTTACCTTCCGCCATTGCGATTACGGTTCCGACTTCTAATTTCAAAATGTCGATTTCTTTTTGTACCAGGATGATTTCCGGGTTGGCATCGCCACCGGTATGTATCTCTGCTCTTAATTCGCGCGCTTTGTCGAGCTGACCAAGTTTTGCCGCAGCAAACGCGCGTGCGAAAGTATAGTGCGGGATTTGCACATCAGCGTCTGCGGGCGCAAGCCATTTGTCGGCTTCGTCCCACAGCTCGGTATCGATCAGATAGCGTGCGTACATCGCGCCATAGTAGTCTGGCTCACGAGGCAAGGGGGCATTGCTGATACGCTCACGCGCCATCCGCAGCATCTCCCGTGCGTCGTCCAGACGACCCTGCTGCAAACGACCATAGAGAAGCCAGTAGCGGTGATGCCACGCTTCCCGGCTCCGAGCCCCTTCGCCACCGGTCTTCGCGGACTCGATACTCAGCGCCGTCACATTGGCGGCGATCATATCGTCCCACAGGCCGAGTGCGACATAAATATGGGACGTCATGTGCTGTGCGTGTGCAGCACCGACGGCAATTTTCCCGTATGCCCGCGCCATAGGCAGGCCAAGGATGGCGTGAACCGGATCATCATAAGAGTGAATCAGATAATGTGCAGCACCCGGATGCGAGCGGTTTGCGTCCCACACCGGCGTCAGGATCGCTGCAGCCTGCATATAGCTTGCGTAATCCCGGTTCGCACTACCGACCCCAAGGACGGAAAGCCCGTAAAATACTCTGGCTTCAGGATCGTCAGGGTACGCCATGTGCAGTTGGCGCATTGCATTCCTATAGTGGATGTCCCGTTCCAATTTACCAAGATCTTTCGTTTCCTCAGTCATGCCGAAGAGAACCTCCGCAGCTCTGACATAGTCTTTTTCGCGCTGGGTTGGTGCCATGTCGGCGCGTTCTTCAGACGTATTGCCAAGCCTGTTCAAAACGTCCTGGGCGGCTTGCTGGGATTGGACTCGCCAAAGGGAATGATGATTCGTCATCGCTTCACCCCAATAGGCCAATGCGAATTTCGGATCAATGGCCTGCGCCTGCTGAAACGCGCGAGCCGCGAGGTCATACTCGAAACTGTGCATGTACAGGACACCGCGGATGAACTCAGGCTTTGCGACCGGCGCGCCGGACGTTGGAAATTCGATCTGTCCGAGCAAGACTTCATCTGCCGATAAGATCGATGGCCATGAAGATACAAAAAGGAACAATAGCGAAGCTGTGATCCAGATCCGTACACATTGCAGGTTTGGCATTGATTGAATCCTCTTGTCGTTCAAGTAACTACGAATTCTACAGTCTGATAATGTGACGAGTCACGGTAGGGATTCAGTGCTTCAACCGACGGCGTATTGGTTTAGTACTATTTTAATCGCAGTGATGTCCGCGTTCACATCCCCCTATTTGAAGCTCCCGATTTGGTTGCACTTCGCGCCACATCGTACACCAACCAAGACCTTCAGCAACTTCTGGTTGCCGCCGACTTCTGCCTGTCACGTCATCGTTTTTCCAGTCGGTTGAGTGACCGCTCCTAGGCGATAGCAGGCTGTTGAGTGCGATCGAATGTGACACTGTTCGTATCGTCAGGATTGAGTCATCACGACTTGGCTGACGTTTCCAAAGTCGAAAAAATCTGCTCGATCCAGTCAAGGTGCTCAGGCTTCATCAGGCAGGAACGGAGACAGGTAATTGTTTCCTCGTCACCAGTTAATTCAGGCCAGTAATGTCTGGCCATATTCGTGGGCAATTCAATGAGCGCGAGGTGGAGATTCTGTGTCGCTGCACGAGCAAATATTTCCCTGGCATTGCGGCTTGAATCAGTAATGTCATCGCCGTTCGCCGCATAAACAACGATGTCGATCTCAGGCATCATCAGGCATTTGAAAGAATCGCTTTGGTCGAGTCGTTGCCACAGCGCCCGAGCCGCGAGGAGGCACTTGTCCAGCGACCGCGCAAAATCGCCACCTGGGTTCATCGGCAGCAGTTTCTGCGTGGCCCAAAGCGCCACGGCAGATGCGCCGGCACGCGAACACTCGAGGCTGATTTCGCCGAGATGCAAATCGTCCGAGGTGAAATAAGTATATGGCGAGTCGTGCTTGTACAAATTACCGACGGCGGGGTCGCAGAAAAGGATGCAGCCACAGCCGTAGGGCTGCAGTCCATGCTTGTGCGGATCGATGACGATCGAATCGACCTCGCGAATTCTGTCGAATGCCCGCCTGGCATTTGCGCCAAGTTTGCTCGCGATGTGAAAATAGCCGCCGTAAGCGGCATCGACATGGATTCTGAATTCATGTTTGTCACGCAGGCCGAGAATCTCCGGGAGCGGGTCGATCGCGCCGACGCCTGTCGTCCCCAGGGTGACGACGACGGTTCCGACATCGCCGTTCGAAAGCAATTTCTCGAGCGAATCGACATCCATCCTGCCGTCCGCAGACACGGCAGCTTCGTCGAACGCGAGAGAAAGGACATCGCTGATTCGCGCGTGCGTGTAGTGCGTTTGCTCCGACGCAACAATTTTCTTGCCCGGATGCAGGCGGCCGGCGACCCAGAGCGCCTCCAGGTTTGCCATCGTGCCACCGCCGCAAATGTGGCCAAGGGGTTTTTCCCAACCGAACATCGAGCCAAGATTGGCGATGCATTCTTTTTCCATGGCCGAACTGGCGATGCCGCCATCCAGCGCGTGGTTGTTCGGGTTTAGCCACAAAGACATCGCATAAGCCAGCCTTGCAACAGGGTGCGGAGGCTTCAACATTTGCCCGGCATACAAGGGGTGGTGGTAAGGGAAATTCTCCTGCATTTTTTTCGCCGCCTCGTTGAGAACGGCGCCGATCGCTGCGTAATCGTGATCGGGCCCGAAATCGGGAAGGTCGGAGAAGCCCTTTGCCAGGGTGTCCAGAGACTTCCTCAGGGTCTCAATCTCGGCAGGGTCGAACATCATCAGAATATTTTCATCGGCTGAATTGGCAGGCAGCTTACCCTAACATGACGGTAAACTATGTCTTCACTTGTCAAAGGAATTCCGAACTGATGGATCTGCTTGCCCTGGCCGTACCGTTCTTTTTGCTGGCATTGCTGCTCGAACTCATCATGGACCGCGTCCGCAGCACCGGCTATTACCGGATGAATGATGCGATCAACAGCCTGAGCGCGGGCACTTTGAGCACGACCTTCGGCTACTTCACCAGGTTCGCCCAGGTATTCATCTGGGGTTACGTGTTACAGAATTTCGCGCTCTTGCGGATGGATTACGCCTGGTTCGATTATTCGCCGCAGGGCCTCGCACTGTGGGCCGTAGCCCTGATTGGATGGGATTTCTGCTACTACTGGGCGCATCGCTACGGGCACGAGGTTTCCATTCTCTGGGCGGCGCATGCCGTGCATCACCAGAGCGAGGACTACAACCTGTCCACAGCATTGCGGCAGACGAGCAGCAGCTTCCTGTTCAACTGGATTTTCTTTTTGCCGCTTTTCCTGATCGGTTTTCCGATTGAGGTGCTTGCGACCGTCAATGCACTCGATTTGATCTATCAGTTCTGGGTACATACGCAGCATGTCGGCAAACTGGGCTGGGTTGATCGAGTTTTCGTGACGCCGTCCAATCACCGCGTGCATCACGCCCAGAACGAGCGCTATATCGATCGCAACTATGGTGGCATCTTCATACTGTGGGATCGCATATTCGGCAGTTTTCAGGAAGAGCTGGACGCCGACCCCGTGGTTTTCGGCGTTCGAAAGCCCCTGGCCAACTGGAATCCGTTCTGGGCGAATATTCAGGTGTATGCCTACCTGTGGTTCGATGCCGTGCGCACTAGACGCTGGAGGGACAAGATCGGCATCTGGTTTCGCCGCACAGGCTGGCGCCCGGCGGATGTCGAGGCTTTGTACCCGAAACGGTCGACGGAGCTGACCGCGTTCCGCAAGTTCGACCCTGACATCAGCACAGCAATGCGCCGTTATGTACTGGGCCAATTCCTGGTCACGATCCTCGGCGTATTGGCAATCGCGAAGCTTTACGCGGAGCAGGGCGCAAGCACGGTGCTGGTGCCGTGCATGCTGCTCTGGGCGACGCTTTACACGCTTGGCCTTTTCACCGCAGCTCGCTCGTACGCGGTGAGGTTCGAGCTTATTCGCCTGCTGATGATCGTGCCTTTGAGTGTCGCCGCAATGCTGGCTACTTCACTCATCATTGAGAGCGCTGATGGAGCGTGGCTGATTGCCGGGATATATAGTCTCGGCTCTGTCGCGGTGCTGAAGATTGCAACCGCCAACAAGCACAGGCAGGCAAAAATGACGGACAATAATTAATATAAAACAATTGTTTATCATATTTTTCCAGAATATTTCTAACTTGAGCTTCCGATGCGGCGACGAAGGTTTCTAAAAGCAGTCCTGGCAGGCGTGTTGCTGGTTGCCGCCGGGATTCGCAGCCGTTTTGTGGCTGCGTCCGCGAAATCCTTGTTTCTTCACGGCATTGCCAGCGGTGATCCGACGGCTGACAGCGTCATCCTGTGGACGCGGGTCAGCGTTGCTTCCTCGCAAGCCGTCGATGTGAACTGGCGCATAGCTGAAGACCGGCAAATGACGCGGATTGTGGCGAGCGGAGATACGCGTGCCGACGCAGCGAAAGATTTCACGGTCAAGGTTGATGCAGGTGGGCTACCGGCCGGCAGTACGCTGTTCTATCAGTTTACGGCAGCGGACCAACGATCCGCGGTCGGGCGAACACGCACCTTGCCGACCGGAGCTGTCGATATCGCGAAACTTGCAGTTGTCTCATGTGCCAACCATCCCGCCGGCTTTTTCAACGTTTATCGTGAAATCGCCGGGCGATCGGATCTGGATGCTGTCGTGCACCTCGGGGATTACATCTACGAATACGGACTCAATGGTTACGCCTCGGACAATGCCGAGGCTTTGGGACGTATTCCGGAACCCGTGACAGAGTTGCGCAGCTTGCTGGATTACCGTCTGCGGCACGCGCAATACAAGAGAGACCCGGACTCACAGGCAATGTTGGCGAGCCTGCCATTGATCGCGGTCTGGGATGATCACGAGATCGCCGATAACGCATGGCGCAAAGGCGCAGAAGGCCATCAGGAAGATGACGGCGAATGGAATGCCAGGCGCAATGCTGCCATCCAGGCCTACTTTGAATGGATGCCCATACGCGGCAGGCCGCGCGGCAGCAGAAGCAGAATCTTCAGGGAATTCCGCTACGGTGACCTGGCGAGTCTCATCATGCTCGACACCCGACTGTATGGACGCGATCGACAGCCGAACGCGGGTCCGGATGTTGATGAGGAATCCATCGAGTCGGCACTGGATGACCCCAAGCGGCGCATGTTGGGTCGCAGGCAGGAACGCTGGCTTCGCCGCCGCTTGAAAAATGCCTCGGACACGACCTGGCAGGTACTGGGGCAGCAGGTGCTTGTGACGGAATTGATTAGTGCGAACCTCGAACCACTGGTGGATCCGAACGGACCCAGTTCGATCCCGAAGGAGCTCTTGCAGAGTATCATCGAGCGGAGCAAGCGCAACACGCCCAGTGTGTTGGACGCCTGGGACGGCTACCCGCTGGCGCGCGAGGATTTGTATGCCGACCTCGGCAGGTACGCCACTAATCCGGTTGTTTTGAGTGGGGATTTCCATACGAACCTGGCCGCCAACCTGATCCCGAAAGATGCTGACCAGCCTGTGGCGGTCGAGTTCATGACCGGGACGGTGTCATCTCCCGTACTTGCCGATGTCTTTCCTGAATACGAGCCGAATTCAGTCAGGGATGCCACGCTCGAGCAAAATCCGTCAGTAAAGTACCTGGACACCAAACACCGCGGATGGCTGTGCCTGACGCTGACAAAGGAGCGATGTAGCGGCGACTGGTACTTGATCGACAACATTCTCAGCCGCGATTACAAGAGCTGGCATGCCAAAACGCTGAGCGTTCGCGCGGGTGAGATCGGGAAGGGACTTCAGGCATAATGCCCCGGGCACAAATCTCGCGAGCTCAGGCACGGAGAATTGCCCTCGCGGCACAGGGATTCGACAGAAAGCGACCAAAGTCTGCCGGCGACATTCGGCATATTCGCAAGACCATCAATCAAATCGGCCTGCTCCAGCTCGATTACGTCAATGTCCTGATACCGGCCCATTATCTGATTCTCTACTCCCGGCTGGGAGCTTATCCGATTCAGCGATTACATGAGCTCGTGTATCGCCGCAGAGAATTCATCGAACAGTGGGCGCACGAGGCCTCGATAGTGCCTGTGGATGTCTGGCCACTGCTGCGGCACCGGCGGGACGAGTTTCGGCCTTATCCCAACAGCCCGATCATGAAACTCCGCGGCCGAAGCGGGTATCTGAAGCAGGTACTGAAAATCGTCAAAGCCCGTGGCCCTGTTACAGCGAGTGACCTGCCACCTGTGCCGGGTCCGAAGCGCAAAGCCGGTGACTGGCACCGATCCGTGCCGCGTTGGGCTCTTGATTATCATTTTCATTCCGGCTCACTCGCTGTAGCAGACCGCTTGCCGAATTTTCAGCGCGAGTACGACTTGTCTGAACACCTGATTGACAGCGAGCATTTTCAGGCATGCGTGACACGCGACGATGCCCAACGCGAACTACTACGGCGCGCAGCATGCGCTTGTGGTATCAGCACAGTGAGAGACCTGGCCGACTACTACCGCATGCCGGGGCAAGAAGCTTCAGTTCGCGTCAGAGAACTGGTAGAGGAGGGCGCATTACACGAAGTCAAGGTCGAAGGGTGGTCGGAGACTGGCTATCTTTCTAAGTCAGCGCGCATTCCGAGAACGATCAAGGCGTCTTCGATTTTGTCGCCATTCGATCCGCTCATCTGGTTCCGACCGCGTGCGGAGCGACTGTTTGATTTCCACTATCGAATCGAGATCTATGTGCCGGCAAGCAAACGTAAGTGGGGCTATTACGTCCTGCCATTTCTGGCAAACGACAGAATCGTGGCGCGTGTGGATCTAAAGGCTGACCGCAAGAATAAGCGGCTGCTTGTTCTTGCCGCGCATGAGGAAGCGGACATAAACGCCAAAACAACTGCAGCAAAGCTTGCGGAAGAACTGACAAATCTCGCCAGCTGGCTCGACCTGGAATCGGTGCGCGTGTCTCGCCGCGGATCGTTTGCGAGAACGCTGGCCGCAGCCACAAAAGAGTTGTCTAGTCAGGGGCTTTCGTATACTCGTCGATGACGTCCTCGATCGCCGCGCTGCAGACCGCGCAAAAACGTTCTGTGCGGGTAAACATGATGCAGTTCAGAGCGGGACGGTAGAATCCTTTCGTCTGATAGTTTGCACCTTCGAAAGCGCCGATATCATCACGATAATCAGCCGTCGAGAACAGCTTCTCCGCAAATTCCTGATTCGCACGGAAGAGGTCGTTCATTTCCGACTCCGGGCGGTTTTCTTCGCGCATTTTCTTGCGTATAGCCTGATATGCCAGAGAATGTTTTTCATACGCTTCCTTTGGCCACGGTGTCGGCAGGGGAATTTCTTTCCCGACCAGGTGCCGCCACTTCAATTTCGCCGGGGCTTCGAGAGCGGTCACATTGGGCTCGTACGGCTCCTCGATTTGCTGCGGAGCTTCGTAAGCTACTGAACTCGTGTAGTACTCGTCGGCAAGACCCGCGAAATGGTGGCCAAATTCATGCACAAAAACATACGGCGCCCAGTCGCTGTCGGCCGCGACCGTGCCATACAAGCCGTAAATGCCACCGCCGCCATATATCTCGCTCTTGACGAGTATTTCGACGAAATCGTAAGGTGCCGACGATGCGATTCTGCGGAATGCCTTGTTATTGGTAGTCAACACGTAACGCTCGCTGCGAAATGCATCATAAGTTGCGCCGAGCGGTGTATCGCGGTAAACGCCGGTGGACGGTCGCGAGACCCCCGATTGTGCGGCAGAGGGTGCGAGCGCCCATACATTGAAATCGGACCGGCGTTCTTTGAATGGTGACGTCGCAAACAGAATCTCGGTCAGTTCTCTTGCTTTGGCAAGGAACTCGTCCCCATCGGCTGCGGTGTAGCCGTCACCGAGTATGAGCAGATCCACCTTAGTTGCCGGGTCGCCATTTTCTTCTATGACAATGACCTGGTCAGTATATGCGGCAGACTCCTGATGGACGAGGTAGTCATTGGGATCAATTCGTGCCCGCCAGACTTCTTCGAACTTATTTCCTTCGCCGCGTTTCTTGATAATGACATCGAATGGTCGCGACTGTGCAGGGAAACGCAGCGACTCGTGGTACGTCCGGTTGATCTCTCTGGCTTCTGCGGTAGTCTCCCATTCGCCATAGATGCTGCTGAAACTACGCGACCAGGCGACTTCGCCTGAGTCGGCATCTACGACAGCAAACGCATATTTGCCGCGAAACGTCGAGTCGATCGGCTGCAGCATATTACCGGGCCAGGGCAGAGGCTCCAGGACAACCTGATCGAGGCTGAACAGTTCGAGGTTACGGTTGCCCGTGTGATAGAAATCAACGCGCATCGTTTGCGGTTGATCGGCCAAAGATACCTGGCCCAAGAAAACAGACAGCAGTATTACGGTCAAGCAGCTTATAGACATAATTGTCCTTGTACTCCGTCAAGGTGATATTGATGGGTTCAGAGCGCTGGCCCCATCCGTATCGGAGACCCGTCAAAAAACCGGCTGAGTCTGAAAGGCCTGATATCGATGCCGCTATCCTTGCCGGTCAGCATTCCGGCGGCTGCCTTGCCTACACCGGGGCCGATGCCGAAGCCGTGACCGCTTAGACCCGTCGCAATGAAAAAGCCGGGCAGACGCTCCTCGGGGCCGATGACCGGCACCACATCCGGCGTCGTCTCGATCATGCCGGCCCATGTCTCCACGAAGGCCGTGTTTTTCAATGCGGGGAAAACCTCATTGAGATTCTTTCGTATACGTCTGAGCGTTCTCCGACTCGGCGCCGGGTTCAGCACGCGTTGTTTCTCGAACGGCGATTCACGGTCCAGGGCCCAGCGTACCGGTGTTGCCAGTTCCGTGAAAAAATCTCCGTTAATCGTCAGTCCCATCGAGCCGAACTCCTGCTTCAGGGCCGGTAGAAACTTGAAGGCGAATCTGAAGGTCGACGGGGTGATCGGGTGCAGCAGGTTTCCGCCGCCGTGAGCCACCGTGTAGCCGCCATCCTGACGCCGGCGAATCGCGACTCGCTTATCAAAGCATTGTCCGTCCAGTATCTTTGGACCCGGTGCGGTGCGTGCGACAGTTCCTTTGACCTTCAACTGCGGTAGCGATATTCCGAGTGAGCGACAGAACATCGATGACCACGCACCCGCCGCACAGAGTACCGCCGAGGTTTTAATCGTGCCGTGCTCGGTCACGACCGCTGATACGCTACCTGCCTCGGTCTCGAGACCCCGGACGGCGCAGCCGGTCAGTATCGTCGCACCAAGCCGGCTGGCAACCCGGGCGATCGCCGCTGCTGCCTTGTGTGGCTCGGCACGCCCATCGCTGGCCGTGTACAGCGCTCCTGGCCACGTCTGCGATGTATTCTCAATGTGATTGGCCAATTCGTCTCCCTGAACGACACGCGTATCCAGCTCGAACTCCCTGGCCGTGGACATCCAGCTCTCATATTTTTCCACGTCCTTCTTTGTAGCGGCGAGGAAATAACAGCCGCCCTCCGTGTAACCGACGTCTTCGCCGGTCTCTTCCTCGAAACTTCGCCAGATGCGGTGGCTCTCGATCATCATGGGCAGTTCGCGAACATCGCGGCCCTGTTTGCGAATCCAGCCCCAGTTGCGGCTCGACTGTTCTCCGGCGATGTGTCCCTTTTCGCAGAGCACGACATTCACGCCATCCTGCGCCAGGAACCAGGCTGTTGATACGCCGACGATGCCGCCGCCGATAATGACGATATCGGCCGATGCCGGACATGTTGACGGCGGCTCAATCGGTTTGCTCCAGGTATCTGATACTGCGTTCATGCATCTATGCCCTTCGGTGGAGCAGCACGATCCAACCGCAATGTGTGCAGCAGGGCATTACGAATTCGGTGATCACGAAGGCGCATAAACGTGCGGAACAATACCGGAACAAGAAACAAGGTAAGTGTCGTTGCGACAAGAAGTCCGAATACTATGCTCGTTGCAACGGGACCCCAAAGAAGCGATTTTCCGCCAAGGCCAGCAGCAAGCGAAAACAGGCCGGCAATGGTTGTCAACGTTGTTATCAGGATAGGAATAACGCGCCGCCGCGCTGCGTACATGATAGCGTGCAGTGGTCGCATGCCGTCTGCAATCCGCGTGTTCGCCGCAGCGATCAGCACAATCGCAGCGTTGACGGCGATGCCGGTCAACGCGACGATTCCATAAATGGTATACAAGCTCAAGGTCTGCTGCGTTACAAAAAGACCGAATACGACGCCGGTGAATGCCATCGGTACCGTCACAATGATCAGCATCGGCTGAAAATAGCTCCTGAACTGGGTTGCCAGAACCAGATAGATGAGGCCGAGCCCGAACAGGAACAGAATAAGCATCGAGTCAAGGCTTTCCTGAATGTCATCGAATGCGCCCGAGAAATCAAGATCAGTCGTCGGGTACTGTGAGCGGATCTTTTGCCACTCGCTCTTGATAAAATTGTTGGCAACCAGCGTATTCACAAGCAGTGAATTCAGATCGGCTGCAACCGTAATCGAGCGGCGATAGTTGTATCTCCGGATCGTACCGCTGCTACGGCCGACGCTCGTGTCGGTGAGCGCACGAAAGGTCGTTGTAGCGCCGCTCGGCAGGACAAACGGATCATCAAGAACGGTACTGATATCCTGCACGACACGCCGGGGCCCGCGAACTCGCAGTTCGACTTTCTCACCTCCGTGACGTGTGAATCCGACGATCTCTCCGTCCATATGCAGTCGCAATAAGCGAGCGATTGTGCCGGGGTTTGTACCAGCCTGTCTTACTGCCCGTTCGTCAAGGTTGAGCGTCAGTTCCAAGCGCCCGGGAACGTCGTTGTCTTCGACATTTTCCGCGCCATCAATGCGCCTCACGATTTCCTTGATGGCATCTGTCGCCGCGCGTAATTCTTCGAAATCATCGCTTCGAACTTTGACACTGACGTCTCTTGTTGTCGGTGGCCCTTGTACCATTTTGAAGTAGGTGATTTCAGCGTCACCCGCAGCTTCTGATGCGGCTTCCCGAATGGCATCTACAATCTCAGACACGCTGCGGCCGTCCCGCGTTTTGGGTTGGAGAGATACCTGAATCTGCCCATACTGATCACCGAAGAGGGCTTCTTCCCGAAGAAACTTGACGCCGCTGATCACCGTGCTTGCGCGGAGTTCGTAATCATGAATCAACGGGCGGATTCTTTGCTCGACGCGCTCGGTCTGCGCCAGTGTACCTTCGATTGGTGAATCCGCAGGCATATCGACGTTCACATAAAACAGCCGTATGGGATCATTGGTGAAAAACTCGATTCTCACCTGATCCGTCAAGAGCATTGCGATCGACAATGCAAAAGCGACGGCACTGGCAAAAAAGAAACGCTTTGGCCGGCGAAACACATAAGCCAGCGCACGCGTGTACTTGACGCGTACCTTGTGTGTATAGCGCGAACGCCAGTCCTGCAAATGATCTGATGGCGAAAGTGTGGTCTTGGTCGAATTGATGACGTGTGACGGAAGAATCCAGAATGCCTCGACAAGACTCACCAGCAGTCCAACCGTCACGACGAGCGGAATAATGAACATGAAATCGCCGAGTATGCCGGGCAGCAGCATCAGGGGAGTGAATGCGCATATCGTTGTAAGAACAGCGGAGATAACCGGCTTACCGACTTCACGAAGGGAGTCGATTGCTGCAGTCAAGACCTCCTGGCCTCTCTGCATTCGATAGTAAAGTGCCTCGACGACGACGACGGCGTCATCGACAAGCATTCCGAGCACGATGACGATGCCAAGCAGAACGGCGACGTTGACCGTGTTACCCATAATGTTTAATACCCAGAATGTCCCTGCGATAGAAAACACAATTCCGAGCGTAACGAACGACGCAATACGAAAGCCCAGGA
>Ga0209997_10000213_pt1 | contig 18275 bp, 21 predicted proteins | sample CR04metaG_FD_182079 | JGI IMG/M metagenome (GOLD analysis project Ga0209997, IMG submission 182079) | Deep subsurface microbial communities from Mariana Trench to uncover new lineages of life (NeLLi) - CR04 metaG (SPAdes) (version 2) | ecosystem: Environmental > Aquatic > Marine > Ocean trench...
GAAACTAGCCTAATCTCATATACACTGACCTATACTCTTCTGCTAGAGTATACGCCAAGTTTTCCCAATGTGCCAAGTCAGTCATTGTATTTCTTCCCTTTGCTAGCTGTCGAATCAGAGTCATTGATTTGTGAACCATAATTTGATCCAAGTCTTTGTCTTTGTCAGACTACGCCACAAAACAATCGCGATAATCAAGGCAAAATTTTAAAATGATAAACTCCCATCCCGGTGTAGCTTTTGGAATTCCAATAATGTCAGCTAGGTCACCGAATTCATTATGTCTATCCTTTAGTAGCAACTCAAGTGATGTTTGCATTACCTTTTGGTCTGCAAAGCCTGGGTGCTTTATTATCTGCATTACTATACACTACGGTATTATCGCATAAAAGAGAGACCTTTGATAATCAGAGTAAGAAATTACTTTCTAGTGATTTAGAAAAATTAACTACTTCAAATGATTAGCGATCTTATGAGATAGAAAAATGAAAGTGTACTATTATTCGGTAGCTACTTTGATCAATTCAGGAATTTGTCTGCCTTTTGCTTGAGGCAGTTCTGTTATCCCGCCAGTCAAACTTTCAGTTATAATGCCTTTGCCTGCAAGTACTTTAACAGCCATCAACGAAGTATTTCCAGCCATGCAAACCAGCAACGACTTGCCTTTAGACCCTTGCAGAGCTTCACTTAGCTCTTCTGGAATTTGTTGTGTTGCTAATAGCTGCTCCACGGTTTTTGCCTTTGGCACAGAGATCTTGCTTTTATCAACGCCAAGAGATTTTGCAATTAGCTCTATTCCTTCTTCTCGTGGAGTATACTGGGTATGTATCCAGATTATTCTATCATAGTCGCCTACGTTTGATACAGCTTCCTGCAGAGAAACCTGAGTACGTTTCTGCTTCTTTGCCATCTCTTCTAGAGTCTTTTTGTACTTTTGTATTCCATCAGCAACTATTACCACAAACTTTCCACCGCCGCCAAAGTTTGCCATCTGTATCACCGCATAAAGTGCAAGAGCACTACTTTCGCCTATGTCATGACCTTTGTCTACAAAAAACTTTAGAAGAGGTTTTGCCTGCTCAAAATCTACTTCATGTTGTCCAGCATATATCTCAGGTTCGTATAACTTCAAGCCCACTGCCTTGTCTTTTGTCCTAATTCCTGCAACATCTTGATTAGCAGATGGAAATACTACATGTAGCGACTTTTTTCCATATTTTTCAGACAAGTATCTGCTCAAGCCACCAGATGTGCCGCCCGTACCAAAGGTACAGACAATTCTAAAGTCTGCCAGTGAATTTCCTTTTTCATGTAATTGTTGGTCTATCTCAGGTGCGGTAACAGTTCTATGTACATCAATGTTCAGTTCGTTGTCATACTGTTCTGGGCAGAAACAACCGTAGATCTTGGCAAGAAACTTTGCCAAGTTTATGATGTCTTGACTAGCTAAAAGCGATTCTACCTCAGAGCTTGCTTTATCAAAAATGGCAGGATCAAACCCAAGCTCAGTTAATTGTGAGCGAATATTAACAGCGGTTGCTTTTGCAGCCAAAAGATTTGGGTTGTCTTTCATTCCTGGAGCAGGGCAGATGTCCATGTCAAGATCCATGATGCGTATATTTTCGTTTCTCAACTCCTCAAAGACTCCTTCCTGTAGCTGTCTTGAGACAAGCGCAACTACACTCAGTCCAAGTTTAGATAAATGCCCAAGGGCTATCCCAAAGTTGCCTGAGGTGGCCTCGATTATTGTCTGTTCACTCTTAAGCTTCCCTGTAAGAATGGCGTCATGGATTATGTGGACTGCAGGCCTGACTTTAATTGAGCCAGTTAGCAATTTAGAATCAAACTTGCCGAAAACTTTTAGATCTGTATCAGCAAGATTCATCTTGTACACGTTTTTTGCACATTCTTTCAAATCTTCAGTTAAATCAATTAGCGGTGTTGCGTTGACAACCTTTGCTTCGCCCTGCTTGTCTTTTAGATGAGGAACCTTACTCCATATCTCTTCTTCAAAGTGCTCAAGCAGAACATTGTCAATGCTACTTCCTTTAGTTTCTTCCACCAATCTTTCTCCTTTACATTATCATCTGTTACTGTATATAATCGCATAAAAGAGAGACCTTTGATAATCAGATTCATTTATGCATGAATCTTTTCAAACACTTTGTGCGCAAATATGGCGCCAATTACACCTAAAACAATTGCAGGACCAATTATAATTGGAAATACAACTGGCATCATCTCAAAATACACATTAGAAGTCACACTCCCTGAAACCAATCTGTCAAAAATTACCTCATTGTATGTGTGAGTAACTAAAGGAAAGTACAAAAAGTAAAACGTAGAGGCAACAATAGCACCAGCTGCATAAATTGCGGCACGTCTCTGAGTAGTGGCTAGTATGAGATCTGCTGCAATAAATGGTATTACTGTCAAAAAGTAAAATGGTATGGTATCAACTAGTGCAGGATTTGGAATTATCGAGTTTGATGCGTTAATGATTAGCAAAATTATTCCATTAATTGATAAGATTCCAAACTTGTAATTTGCAAGCTGGGATGTTAATATCAAAATAGCCGAAGTCAAAAATGGCATAGATATTGTTGCAAAAACTACAGCAAAGTAAACTTCTGGATTAAAATCAAAATAATCAGTATTTGAAAAAGGCAAGGAAAATGAATACAAGAATCCTGATGCAACTAGCCATACAGGTAGCATTGCTAAAACTACCATAAAGTGGTGAATTGAATAGGATTTAGCTGTATGAGCTTGTCCATATCGTAGAATTGAAATCATTGATGCTATCGCACACAAAAACATTCCAGAAAGCAAAGTTTGGTGTGGTGGACTGAGCAGTCCGTCTAATCCAAAGTTAGTATGCCACAAAAAATCAATTGGTCCAGCTCCTACCAGAACAAATATTCCAACAATAGCAATTTTTACTGGGAGTCTATACCTTGATTTTTTTTCTTCTGTAAACTTGAGCCATATAGTAAACATTAGAACTGTTCCAATCAGTGCAATGGCCACTCCTGAATAGAGTAACGCATGTGGTAGCGAAAAAAAAGTCTCTGGTTTGTTTAGCAAATGGTTAGTGATATCCCATCCGCCGCCAACTGTTATTAGTAAAATTCCAAAGCTAATCCCAAGATTAGAGAAAAGAAACATCTTTCTAGTAGAGTTTTCAGAAAAAATCTGTTTTTTTACTATTTCCATATTCTAGCCTCCATTATTTAGTATAATTAAGGATTGACTGTAACAGTATGTACGGTAACGAATTCATCTTGATAATCTAAAACGCCATCATATGGATAGTGTGATAAATCAGATGTGTGCGGTATTGCTATAGTTTTAATGTGTAACTCAAAGATTCCAGTATTTTGTGGTGTAATTAAAACTGACATTTGGTATATGGTATTGGCTGGAACGTTTCTGCTATAAGCCTCAATTGATGGATGTTGTGCTGTAATTTGTCCACCTTTCGTATATACAGAATTAATTTTATCTCCACGTTCAATGTATCGGGGTGATTGTGTATAGTCATAAGAGACAATCTCTACCACATCACCAATCTCTTGTATTTCAGGAAATGCAACTGATGTAATTAAAATGTCAGCTACATCATTTTTATTTTCTATCTGAATTTGAATTTTAAATGATTCTCCAAGGGATATCTCATTAGCTGAAAGTGTTGTTGATTGTATAGGTTGAGGCTCTACAATTTCATGTGATAGATATTCATCAGGTAAAATGACTACTGTCATCATAAAATACACAAATAATCCTGCAATTATTCCCCCTGAAATTATGAATTTTCTCAATTCCTCATAAACCTTGAAGATTTTAGAATATAATTTAATATTTTTTCAATTCTTTTGTTATATTACTATTAAAATAGGATTTGGATAGATTCTGTTATAGGAAAACAAAAAGAGTTTAGAATCTACTTAGAACATCTATAGTGTCAATTTGGTCTTGATGATCTGCCAAATATGTCAAAATTCTATCAGAGTCTATTTCTATCCATTCTGATTTTCCTTTGTAAGTTACAATATCCTCAAAAAAAGATCCATTAATTCCGCTTAAACGTAATAATGCTTTTTCATCTTTAAATTTTATTGGCAGTTTGATTAAATTCGTTCTAAACACACTCTGACCTTGAATGTTAATCTTATAGTCTTCTCCGTTTATCTCAGTAGTTCCAAAAAAGTGATTTGGGAACATATCTAAGCGTTTTATCTTTATTGACAAAGTTTTTTTTAGTTGATAATCCATTACGTTTTCCACGGTTTTCTTATATTTCAAAATGTCTAAATGTACAGTATAACTGTTAACATTTTCAACAAATCAATCGGGAATTATCAGAATTTAGACGATTATTGTTATAGGAAAACATAAGATTTTTCAAACCTGAATGTGCTGATTAGATATGGTAAAATGTCCAAAGTGTGGAAATAAAACATGGTCAGATATTTCATGTGATACTATTACAGAAGATTATCTAAAAGCCATGAAAGAGGATTTACCATCATACAAATTCGGTACTGAACACCCTGATTGGGCAAAAGTTGCAAGAGTAGGAAATTACATTGTGGTATTTCGATGCAAAAAGTGTAATTTCTTATTACCTGAACTTTGTTATTGAATTAAGATTATTCAATAGTATTTTAAAAGATACCAATTCTGTTGTAATACGTTGCCAGAACATACTAAGGAATGTGAGTATAGAAACACTCATGGCATTAGGCATGATAACTGTTTTTGTGAATGTCATGACAAAGGGAAGTATCGTGGAAGTAATGAACCAAAAGACAGGCAAGAATGACTATTCAATAGTATTTTATACGATTTACCGAAATGGAAACCGAGTCGTTAACAGTTCGTATCAAATCTCAAAATGATTTAGCGAACTTGGCAGAGTCATTCTCTATCAAGCATAGATTGATAGTTTATAGAACAATCCAAAGAGCAGAATGTGCATGATTCTTTAGTTACTGTAAAGGTCCATAGACAGTTTTTGCATTGTTTGACTTGCACGCTCAGGTTTTGAAAAAAAGATTCATAACATTTCATCATCAACATAGCTGAAAATTCAGCTAGTTTTTTCACCTATTCCCAAATATTATCCGTTTGATAAAATCACTGTGCCAAAAATCCCTAGCGAAACTATAATCGCAATAGCAAGGGCAACATTGTCATTATAACGGAATTTTTTATAGAATACTAGTTGCACATATAATATACGCCCATTTTACACATAAGAAATTGTATGTATTTTCTTTCAGACATTTTTCATACTGTAAAGTGATTTAGCAAAATTACCATCAAATAGTTTGATTCATGATTAAGATAGCCTAGAAATCAACTTGGAAATTTCCTTTGCCTTCTTAATCGCATTTCCTAACTTTCGTAGATCTTTTTCATCTATCATCAATGGGGATCTGCTAAACTTTCCTTTATTGTAGGAACAGAACCTAATCGCTCTGTCACCATTATCAAACTGTAAAAGCTGGACAGTTGGTTCGTGATATTGAGAAGTGATAGACACCTCTTTTACTACCATCCCATTACCCCAAGGCATTTTGAATGGACGTGGAACTTTTCTCATAAAACACAGAACTATTCCCTTTTAGTTAAATCTGTTCTTAAAAGTGATTTAGCATGGAATTAAGAATTTTCAGATTCGAAACATGTTAACAAAATTTTTGTTCCTTAAAAGGTAAATTGTCATTCCTATCCCTGAACTTAAAACAACAACTGAAAGTAAACCAAACTCTGGCACAACCTGCGATGGAATTATTATCTCAAATGCTGAAGGAATTGTAACGGTTGTTTGTAGATCAGAGCCTTCTACAAGATTAGTAAATTCTTGCATCTGTTGAGAATTACCATGCATGGGAATAACGACATATGGATTGGTTGCTTTTGTCATTTCAAATGCAACTTGAGGTGATGCAGTAGGAGAAGGATCTCCTGCTGGAACAAATGCTACATGAACTCTTGATTCAATATTTTTCAAATCCTCAACAAACCCAGAATCAGAGCCATGAAATATTCTAAATCCATCAAGCTCAATCACATACACCAAGGGAGTTGTGGTTGGATGATCAGCTGCATATGCATCAACAGTGATTTCAGAGATAGTCATTTGTTCGTTTGATTCAATTGCGATGAGCTTATCTTCAAGTATTTTGCCACTTAACATTGATGCTGAAGTAGGATCTGCGATGACAAAGGAATCAGTTTTTGTTTGCATTGCTATAGTGGCGTCAGGATCAAAATGATCCCCATGATCATGAGTTATGAAAATTACATCTAGCCTATCCAGTGAATCAATATCGTCGAAGAGTAAACTTGATGGATCTATCGCAATAATATGATTACTGGTTTTTAGGAGAAAGCCTGCTGAAGCATGACCTTCTAATGAACCCTTCTGGTGATTTCCCAGCCACATTATTGCTAACTCGCCCATTTGGACGTCATGAGTATAGAAACTTGTGAGTGCATCTTCACTAAATCGTTCTACAGCAAAAGACGGAGTACTTATAATCAAAATTAAAATTATGAAAGGAATTAGAAACAGAATTTTCATAGATAGTATAGGTTATTATCAAATAAGTAATTTTGTTAATTGACAGTTCGTATCAAAGTGATTTAACTACTTTGATTTAGAATTTTTAGGATTAGAATCCAATTAGACTCGCACCCACATTTCATTTTAGATCATAGTTTTTCCCATTAGTTTCAATTTCATACCGAAGCGGTGCAGGTAATTCTGCATATTTTTTATCAGCTAGAATCTTTATTTGATCGTCTGGAACCTTAGTTTCTTCCTAAAACATTGAGAACCTTATTTGGAATCTCATTTAATCTTGAAACAGCCAAAGTCCTTTCATATCCTAAAAGCTTCAAATTGTTTGCAATTATAGTCGCTCTAGTAGTATCTGGACCCAAACCAATTGCTACCATCTTAATTCCCAAGCTCTTCAATGTCTTTACCATAGAACGTACGGCATCGGGATCTGATGGTTCCCCGTCTGATAAAGTCAAGAAAATATCAGGTTTCTTAGTACGCAGTATAGGAAAAAGCTTGTCATAAACTTCAGCTAGAGGAGTTCCACCGTTTGCTTGTATCTGTGCTAGTCTTTTTGCAGCTACATTGTTCCATTTTACATCCTCAGACTTTATAGCCCAACACATTACCTGCCTTTGAACAGTGTTAAACGCATACATTGCAAATTTGACCTTCAAAAACGATAACACCTCACACAAAGCACATGAAGCTTTTTTGTACTCTAGCTGAATGTCAGACACACTAGAAGAGTGATCAAGTAAAATCAAAACTCTAGACTTTATCACCTTTTTTACATCAGTCAAAAACGGCATGTGTCCTTCTATATACGCCTCCTCATCAAACTCATCCCCAGTCCTAACATGTTGCTCTCGCCAACCAGTGCGCCATTCCTTGAATTTAGCTTTAAGACCAGCAATCAAGTCTTGATCATAAATTTTTGTCTCATCAACGTTAGTTGCACTAGGAATACTAATTCCAATATGCGCAACAGCTAACCCCTTGTTTTCGCTTTTCTTGTTCTCCTCCACTAAAACCTTAAACTCGTCTTGAATGGCTTTGCCTTCAAGAATGTTTTTTGGATCAACTATTCCAAGGTCAGCTTCGCGATGTTTCCCAGTTTTCTTCAATGCCTTTACAAAGTCTGAAGTAGAACCCATTATACCTGGACCTTTTAGTGGAACAACTAGTGGAATGGTAATCAAAGAATCAATATCTAATATTCTCAAAATATGTGGAATCTTTTTTTCAATCCATTCTGTGGAATAGTTTTTCTCAAGAGCATCATACACTACATCTTTTGCATATGACACAGCAGATACTACCTTTTCAAAGCTACTTGGCTGAATCTCGCCCTTGATGTCTCCCAAAATAAAATACTGATAAAAGGCCTCTACAATTCTAGCCTTTCCATAAACTGAGCTAAGTAACGGCCGATACTGCCACTGATATGTATACCAGAATATTAGCTCATCATCCATTCCCTGCCATGTCCTTCTACCTAGCATCTCCATTCGGCGAGTCTCAAGCGTATTTAGAACAAATCCAAAGGCGTGATCATTTGATAGAATCATCGAGCAATACTTGATTCGCATTGCCTCATACCATACTGAGGTTCTAAACTGACGATACTTTGCAAAGTCATCTCCAAGATAGTTCTCTACTGGAATCAAAATAACTCGCTTGTCGCGCAGCTTTGTTATGATCTCCTTTCTTGGGGACAGCTCGACTGTAATTTTATCGTCTTCAGACCAACGTCTAACAAGAAAGGTAGCTAGCTCAATTAAAGTGTCATATCGTAGACTAAGTGATTGCATTAATTACCAAACATTGAGATTATGATGTCATTTACCTTTTGAAATTCAACTGAACCCCATTGAGAGTATACATTTCCAAATACGATAGTGGCAGCTTCTCTTGCAGAAACATCCAAGTCTAAGAGTTTTGCATATGCAATTGTTTCTCTCAAGGATGGAGAATAATACAGCTCTTCTACTGCAGCAGCTCCGCGTAATGTATTTGCAAGCTTTATTCCCTGCTTTAGTTTATCAACATGTTTTCCAGAGCTATGTCTTTTTACAATTTCTAGCTCCACATCTGCAGGTGGATATTCTAGTCTAATTCTTACGGGAAATCGAGATAGAATCTGTGGTGGAAGCTCTTTTGTTCCAACGTGTGTTAGTGGATTAATGGTAGCTATGACAAACCATCCGTCTTTTGCATGAATGGTTTCACCAGTAGACTCTTTGAGAACAATCTGACGTCGGTCATCTAGCGCCTCATCAAGTCTTAAGAGTACATCAGCTTCTGCAGAATTAATTTCATCCAAGTACAACATGTTGCCTTCCCTCATTGATTTTACCAACAATCCTTCGACAAATCCAACTGTACCGTTTTCTAGTGTTTTAGTTCCAACTAGATGACTTTCTCTAGTTCTTAAACTAAAGTTAATTGAATCCAAGTTGATAGATTTTCTTTTTGCAAATTCTCTAACCAATGTAGTTTTTCCAGTTCCCTTTGCACCAATAACAATCACAAACAGGTCAGCCTCTAAGGCCTTTTCAAGCTTTTCAAATGAATTATTCCAATCTAGATATTTTGAATCCAGCAACATTGTTTTAATTTAGAATTATATTGTATTAAAACCTCATTTTTTAATTGATTATTTTCAAACAATTTTGTAATAAAATTCAACCTTAATCCAATATGAAAGGCATAACTTGTACAGTTTTCCATGTCTGCCTCACCATGGGATATGCCTAATTGGTTTAATTGGTATTGGTGGGTTCCTAGTGATAAAGCTAAATTAAACACAAAAGAAGATCCAGAAATTCCTGCAAAAGAAAAACCAAAAAGAAAAAGAAGAATCGTTTCAAAAAAAGTTTCCACAAAATCACAAGATGCAATTGAGCTTATTTTGCGTCCAACCATTCTAGAAGAATTAGAAAGAGAGGCAATAATTTCAGATTCTACAATAAACCAAGTGATTCAAGTAATTTTAGAAGCATACATTGATTCAAAGGGTTCTACTAATATTCAAACCGAGGTTTGGAAATGTAATTTTTGTGACCCAGCAAGAGAATATCTAGACTATTTTGAGTTCTCTGATCATTTTTTCAAAGAACACATGCAACCTGGATTAAAAAAAATATCAGAGTTTAATATAAAAGAATAATCTTTCTTGCAAAAATAAAAAAAAGTATGTGATTAACCTACTTGAAACAGAACACATTTGGTTACGATTTAAACTAATTATAAAATGTGCTCTATTGCTTTTTGAATATCCCCAGCATTAATTACGCCGCCTTCCATCATTGCTTCAAGTAGCCTGAGAACTTTTAGCTCACCAGTAGCACCTGAAATTGTTTGTGGTATGATCACACAAATATCAGAAACTATGACTGTAACCTCATTATCCCTAGCTCCCTTCCAATCCCGCGGTATGCCAATGTAGTAATACTTGAAATCTTTCTTACTGAGATCTTGATAAAGAACTTCGACCATTCTTTTGATACTTTAATGATGAAATTAAAATCTACCTTAAATTAATATGAATTAGAGAAATGGACGAATATTTCAAAAGTCTTTTGACTCAAATTTCTGAATCCTACAATTTTCTTAAGGATATGAAGGATGAGCCAAACCAACTTAATACCATAAAAGTACAACTTGGCAAAATTCAGGGTTTGGTCAAAGTTTTATGCAACAAAATAGAGGCCACACAAAATGAATCAGATGATTTTTCTCAACTTTTGAAATTTGCAAAAAGATACCTCGAAAATTATGATTTTGAGCATATCATTGATACCTTTCAGTTATACTCCGAAGACGTTATGAGAATAAAAAACATCAGACTTTCAATTCTTTCTTCTTTAGAGGAATCTAAACTCATTTCAAAAATTCAATCCGTATTAGAACATTGAGATTCATAATGTGTATGTACCATTACGAAAACTTGAAACAGGTAAAATAAGACATTCAATTACGGTTAAATAAAGAAGCATAATTCTTGCAAAAATGAAAAAAAAGTAGGTGTTAAACCTACTTGAATCACAACATACCGCTTACCGATACTTGTAATGCAAAAATTCATCTTGCATCACAAGTTAAATAAATTCTACAAATTTACCAATAGATGTGTGCACTTTGCACAACTTACAATTTAGTAAAAAAAACAATTATCAAAAAAATAATCACAGTAATTCACAGATACTCTCTTTTTCTCACACGTTTTTTGTGATTTTCATTTTTCACATCTTTAGTAGAATAAGGTAGTAAACCTTAACTTGTACAGATCGATGATGTCCAACGAGAACATGAAACGGGAGTCTGATCAAACTTCATGAAGCAGATTATCTTACTATCTATGACTGTCATCTCAATTCTACTTCTACAAACTGCTGCTTCTCATAACGCATTTGCTGATGATTCGTTCGATACTGTCAAGCCAACCATAACTACCCAGGGGGATATCTACAAAATATCCACACTTCCTACTCCTGTTTCACTATCAATTTTAGCATTTGATGATGTTGATGGCCAACTACGAGTTGACTGTGATAAGAGTTCACAAACTATTTTCAAAATTGGAAAAACTACCGTACGATGCTATACAATAGACTCTGCTGGAAATGAGGCTCGAGCGTCGTTTGTAGTAACTGTGGGCGATAATTTTGTTAAAATTCCTGACTGGGTAAAGAATCTAACACAATATTGGGTAAACCAACAAATGTCAGACGAAGAATACGCTGCTTCTTTAAAGTATCTCATGGAACAAAAAATAGTTCATGTGCCCTATTCCAAGCAAACACCAGATGATGCTGTTTTAGAGGTCCCAATTTGGATTAAAACTCTTTCGCAAAAATGGATTGATGGAACAATGTCTAATGATGAATTTTCAATAGGAGTACAATGGATGTTGGAGCGAGGATTAATTCAATTTTGATTACTTTCTTCTAACTATAATTATTACAAAACCAATTCCTGTAACTATTACTGGAATCAACCACGAAGCAGTCATTTGTGGTCCTGCAAGTAACAACACAGTTGAATCTATAGGAAATAATTCCCCACTGCGCTCCCATGCCCATTGTCATATAACGTAAAATTATTTAATGATGATCCTAAGCAAATTCTTAGATTCTAAAGTGTTTTAGCGAAATTTTATTTAGATATTCTATCCTCATGATTACATCGAGGACAGCCCAGTGTCATTGGATACGCTCTCTGATGTTTATTGCAATAAGCCATATTGTCTTCTTTAGACTTAGTTTTCATGCTATATCCTTCATATGGTCTAATTACAATAAAAAGTAATTAACGAAATTAATTTCTTCTAACTGTAATGAGCATCTAATTTTGAATTGGATTCCCTTAGTTTTTTATGCAATAAAGTTTGCCATTTTTCAAAACCTTCTGGAGATTCAGGAAAATCGTAATAGTGTTTTGTAAGCCATTTGTTGACATCAGTAGTAAATCGTAATCCATTGGCAAGTTTTTTGTTTAAAGCTCCCCTAATCAGCATTCCCAATTTAGTTAGTCCACCAAAGTCAGGGTGCTCACCTTTGGAAATTGCTTCAACATCTAGATCCCCTAAGAAATGTTTCATACCGTAACTGATTTGATCATTAGTTAGTGTTTGAATTAGCCTACGAAATATTTCAAGACCTGCAGTTTTGTATCCATACTCATTGATGAATTCTTTATTGTACTTCCACAGTCCTTTTTCTGTAACATCCCCTGATTCTATTGCTTCTGCTACAATTTTTCCAATTAAAGCTCCTGCAACTAAAGCAGGACCAATTCCTCCTGCATCAAGTGGTTTAGGCATCCATGCAGAATCCCCCACTAACATGTAACCATTTGCAACTAGACAATCATTTTGTCTTCTAACAGAAACCTGAAAGTTTCCACTTGCATTGTTTTTATCACCTGCATCAGTGGATAGTCTAGGATTTTTGATTGCTTTATTTCTGTGAACGTATTCTTCGATAAGACTAGATATATTATCATTTTTTCCAAGTCTTTTGTTTCGTTTGTCTAATATTGTTTTTTCAATACCTAACCCAATGTTTACCTTGTTTTCTCCCTTTGGAAAAACCCAACCATAGCCACCTGGGGCAATGTCCTGATCTAAATGAATAATACAATAGTCAGGATCAAACTCTGACAAATCTTCTTCACCTTTATCAAAATACATGATGTGACGTCCAGTAGATTCTATATCGCGCCTGTCAACCTTTCTTTCAATCTTTGTCGTGTTTTGAATTTGGTTTCGTAGCATTGATGTTACACCAGTTGCATCAATTACCAACTTGCCAGTTTTTTTGTATGGCTCTCTGGTTTTATTATCAACTCCTTGAACACCAGTTACTTGATTGCCATCATATACAAGACCTGTCAAATTAATCTCAAAATCAAAATTAACTCCCATCTTTTGAGCTCTTTGGTTTTGCACCTCTGGAAGTTTCTGTCTATTTAACATGTATCCATCTCCATCAAATGGAATAGATGTTTCCCTGTCAGGTGAAAACGCCATCACTCCCTTTACATGATGTTCAATTTCAGGCTCTGTCCATGGAATTTTTATTCTCTCTGTCATAAAGTCAACAGTTTCTTTGCTTACTGCATCTCCACAAGTCCAACCGCTAACATTTTTTTGGCCAGGAGTAAATTGTTTACTTCTATCAATTACTAAAACTGAAAATTTTTGCTTTGAATAGTATGAAACCGATTGCGCTGCAATTGTACCTGCAAGTCCTCCTCCAGCTACTATAACATCATAATCAAAACTCATAGCTATTCAGCTTGAACAACTGTATTTAAAATAATCCTAAAATTAAATAATTTATTGGGTCGGTTCGTCGCAGGGTCTTCAAAGCGCGTTTGCTCAGACTGGAGCGGCTATTATTTCTTCATTCCCAACTACTACACTAAATAATGATATTAAAATTCTATCCAAAAAATTACTCTGTTTTGGTCAAAAGCTTTACATAATTTTTTACGATATCCTCTTTCTTGTAAATTGGAGTAAATATCTTAAACTTGACTGCATCTTTTTCTTGTACAATCATTTTACCTTTAATCAAGTCCTGTTTTCCAAATCTAAGGTACAAAGTAGAGTCTTGAATATGATTTTCAATGTCCTCAATTATTTCTGAAATCTGGTCATCAGGAATTTTTGAGATAAGGCTTTGAAGAAAATTTCTAGCATTATTTTTTTTAATTTTTGCACGAAGTAGTGTTATGGGATTTTCAAAATGTCCAGTAAGATTCTGCCTTGAAAACTCATCTCCTGAAATATTAAATTGTTCGAAAAATGCTTTTAAAATTTTTTCAACATCTTCTGTGGCATGTACAATTATCTCCATTGTAATTTCTAGCTTTTCTGGCATTTTTTATATATGAAAAATTCTAGTATACTTAGGCTTGAAGTAATGTAATTTCAGCTTCGGCTGTTCTGACTAGTTTTACTTTTTCTAATCCCACATGTCGCATTTTAATCACTCTTTTAGCAGCTCCCATAATATCTGAGTTTATTTTTCCAAAACATGTAGCCTGAACAAACTGATCAATACTCATTTGAGGAATTGTTTTTTCCATTACTTCTTTTGCAATTGATCGAAATGCACGTTGTCTTGATGTGTTAAGTGGTCTATGTGTTAAACCTAAAACCTTAATTCGGAAAATATATCCATCCTTTGTTTTCATGTCAAGAACATACTCAATTTTAGATGAACCTCGTCTAATCAAACTTCTCAAAAACTCTTTTGCATATTCGTATCTTTTGAAAATAGTTGTTGCTTTATCTCCTTCTACTTTATCAATTTGAAAGTACATTTTGTATTGATGTTGAGAAGGGTCTCCTTTTAGAATATCATAAAGTGTTACTTCAATAACTCTTCCCTTGGCAGCTTCATCATTTGTTATTGGCACATATGCAATTGGAACATTGTTAAATGAATCAGGTGCCATTACGGTTACCCACTTTTTCTCTCTCCACTTGTCTTTTACTTTGGTTTTTCTTCTTGCCAACTAGTATCGACCTTTTGAGCCAAAATATAAGTGGTACTGCATTTAGATTGTGTTTTTCCCAAGGTATTTTTGTAATACTTGTGGAACTGTAATGTGACCATCTTTTGTCTGAAAGTTTTCCATAATTGCAACAAGTGTTCTTGATGTTGCTACAAGTGTACTGTTTAAGGTATGAAGATATTGTGTTTGCTCATTCGTTTTATCCCTAAATCTAATCTTTAATCTTCTTGCTTGATACTCCAAACAATTTGAACAAGAAACAATTTCTCTATATGCATTTTGACCTCCCATCCAGGCTTCAATATCATATGTTTTTGCAGAAATTTTTCCCATATCTGCGCTAGAGAGAAGCATTACTTTGTACGGAATTCCCAGTTTTTGATAAAACTCTTCGGCAGTTTCTAGCATTTTTTCATGTTCCTTCCAAGAATCCTCAGGTCTAGAAAAAACAAATTGTTCAATTTTTTCAAATTGATGCACTCGAAAAATTCCTTTCTGATCTTTACCATGAGCCCCTGCCTCTTTTCTAAAACAAGGACTAACCCCCGCATATCTAATTGGTAATTTTGTTCCATCTAAAATCTCATCAGAGTGCATTGCTGCAATGGCATGTTCTGATGTTCCAATAAGAAATAGTTCCTCACCTTCTACTTTGTAAATTACATTTTCAAAATCTTCTGCAATAACTGCACCCTTCATAGAATTACGATTAATCATGTAAGGTGGTTGTACAAGTGTATAGTTTTTTTTAGAAAGAAAATCTAAACCATATTGAATTAATGCATAATTTAATCTAACTAATTCATTTTTTAAAAAATAAAATCTTGCACCAGATACCTTTGCTGCTCGTTCCAGATCCACAAGATCATGACTAACTGAAAAATCCACATGATCTTTAATTTTAAAATCTGGTTTTGAAACTTCTCCCCATTTTCTAATCTCTTTATTTGCAGTTTCATCTTGTCCGATTGGAACTGAGTCATGAATAAAATTGGGTATTGTTAATGCAAGTTTTGAATAATCTAGTTCTACCTTATTTTGTGTAGTCTCTAGATTTTCAAGTTCCTGAGATACCTTTTTCATCATTTCTAGTAAAGGCTCAGCACTCTCTCCTGCTTTTTTCTTCTTTCCAATTTCTAATGATATATTATTTCTTTTTTTTCTAAGTTCATCTGTTTTTATGATAAGCTCTCGTCTTTGTTTATCAAATTGTATTAATCCATCAAAATCAAAATCTACAGCTCGATTTTTTAGCATTTTTCGAATTCTTTCAGGATCTTCTCTGATGATTTTTGGGTCTAGCATCACTCTATCACTTTAAGTGAAACTTGGATATGTTCTAAAACCTCATCAACTGTTGCAATTAATTTTTTCATGCTACCTTGGCTCTGAAAATTAAAAACAAGCTTGTTATCAATATTTTCTACTTTCAGAGTCAAGTTTTCTGGAAAATTTACATTGTCTGGCTCTAATGCTTTTCTAACGGTTTGTGCCTTTTTCTCATTTATGTTGTTCAGAGTTACCTGAACTTTGCACATTAAGGACATTCTTATCTAAATAATCTAAAAAGTCATCCAATTTGTCTTTAGTTATTCTGGCACCTGCTGCAGCATCATGACCTCCCCCTACCCCATCAAATTTTTCTGCCCCAGCTTTCATCAGATTACTCAAGTTAACCTCTGATTTACAACTAAATGATTTTCTTGATGAAAACTTGATCGTTCCTTCACCTCCATTGGTTCTAAGTATTACAATTTTTCCAGCATTTTTTGGAAAACCTGCAATAAGTGATGAAATTGTTCCTGTCATAGTTTCTGGAACCACACCTTCTGCATTTACCATAACACAATTTGTTGTATCACTAGTTCTCCATCTTTCACTTGCCAGAATATTCATGTAATTTCGAATCATATGTCTATACTCTTTTAGAATGTTTTCTCCTTCAATGAGCATCTTTGTTCTGTCTCCCATACAGATTGCAATTCCAACTCCTGCCTTTTTGATTCTACCGCAAGAGTTGAGCATCGTTGAAAATTCTCTACCATCTCGGAGAAAACTTCGCTTGTCTTCTCTTGGGAATGTGTAGGTATATCCAATTAGTTCATCCATTATTTCAGTAGCATTTTGTCCTGAGGTATATTTGGTAATTGATTCAATAATCTTTCGTTTTTCCTCTTCGTTAAGCTCAGCTGGGACACGCCATCTTCCTCCATCTTTTAGATTTACTCCAGATGAATTTAGTAATGATAGACAGGCATCCCTATTCCAAGTAAGTCCTTCAATGAATGGTTGAGAAGTAAATGCTAGTGCATCAGGTAATGATCTTGTCTCTCTTCCAACAAGTGATAAATCAAGATCTACTTCAAGATAACCAGTTTTTTTTGCATCATTTACAATCTCCAAGTTTAATCCAGTAAATGATTTTTTTTCTCCTCGGTCTTGCCTATCTCCAAGTGCTGAAACAACTGCAATCCATGCAAGATCAGAATTTTTACCATCTATGGTTTTTGCTGCTTGATAAGCCATTCCACCTGCGGAGATTTCTACTCCCCCATCAATTCCATATTTCCATGCGTTAATTACCCTGTCATTATCCAATTCTTCTTGTGAAATCTGATGATGATCTAAAATAAACCAGTTGTCAGATAATTTTTCATCAAGCTCTTTTGCAAAACCACCCCCAAGATCTGTAATAATATGAAAATCTCTCTGATCATCACGAAATTTTTCAATTACTTTTTTGTTAAATTCCATTAAAGTGGAAACTGTGCAATTTGCTCCAGCTCTAATTAGAGCCTTGGTAATAATACTTCCAGATGTTATCCCATCACAATCAATATGAGTAATTATTGAGATACTTTTTTTTGATTGAATGCAATCTGAAATTTTATCTTTAAAGTTTGATAATGCGTTCTCGAAACTTTTTTCCATCACTCAAGTTGAGCGATAACAGTCTTATATTTCCAGTTTTTTGGAATTCGACCAATCTTCTTATAATATACTGAAAGTCGATGGACTTTAGCTTCTATTAGCTCAAGTGATCTTCTATTTCGGTTATCTAATTTATTTGATTTCAAGTGTTTTTGCAAACCAACTGCCTTGTTAACAATATTGTTCAAATCCTCAGGTAGTTCTTGATTTAGTTTATTCTCATCTAGAACTTGTGTAATTCCCTTATTGATGATTGGCTTAACCAGTGGTATTGCATGCTGATCTCGTAATTTAATACCAATTTGACTTGAAGTCAACCCATCCTTTGCATATTTGACAATCATCTCTTCAATCTCTTTTGGACTTTTTGTAACCCATGATGGTTTTTTAAGAACTAATGGCCTAGTCGACTGTGATTTTCCATGATTGTGGGTATGTAATCTGCCCATGCGAAGCGTGCCTAAATAACAAACATAAACGTTACTTCCGCGATCAAAGTTAATAATTTTCAATATTGATGTTTAGAAAAAAGTTAAATAGACACTGTAGACTCTCCATCATCAGGTAAATGACATGAATAAACCATTACTGATAGCGAGTATTCTCGTAGTATATGTTATGGGCTACTATGGATTTGGTGCAATTGATGCATTTGCACAATACATGGGTAATGTAGGCAGTGAGGGAGAAACCGGCAAAATGACTTTGGAAGAAACATTAGAACTTGCAAGACGAAGAA
>Ga0209997_10000215_pt1 | contig 18205 bp, 14 predicted proteins | sample CR04metaG_FD_182079 | JGI IMG/M metagenome (GOLD analysis project Ga0209997, IMG submission 182079) | Deep subsurface microbial communities from Mariana Trench to uncover new lineages of life (NeLLi) - CR04 metaG (SPAdes) (version 2) | ecosystem: Environmental > Aquatic > Marine > Ocean trench...
TCTGAAGCTCCATCGCCAGCTCGCGTTCCAGCGTCCGGAATTTTTCCAGGAGCATTTCCAGTCTATCGTTCATGACGTCACCTGGGGACAAGGACTTAAAAGGGTATTTTCTTTAAACATATCATTATTTTATTTGTTTGCAAACCGGGCCGGCAAAACCCATAATCAGGGGAAGCCAACCGCCATTGGGACCGCATGCATAACGTATACAGGGAAGTATCGGTCCAGGACGCGCAACGGATTCTGGACTATTGCCGCCACCACACCATTCAGGAAGGCGGCCTGTTCGAGGTGTTTTCCACGCCGGGGCAGGATATCCACATGATCATCGTCAACTCCTGCCCGGAGGACGAGCCGATAGACCAGTTCCGTCCCCTCGGCGCCTTCTACATCAACTACCTGAAGCCCGGCACCCTCTCCATCGAGGAGGACGACCCGCATTTCGACGGCGCCCCGGCGCGCAAATACCATGTCGCCGCCATCCGCCAGGTGATCGATCTCCTGTTCCAATACGCGTATCCCGGATACGAATTGAGCTACAACGACCTGCCCGCCATTCCCCGTTCCGACCCGCCGGAATAGGGACCTCAAAATTTTGCCCACACGCCGAGCCCCGTGATAGACTCGGATCAAACCCCATCCCATCCCCCGAGCGGAGGGCCGGATTTCAGTATAAAAATTTTGGAACACCGTTCCAGGAGGTTCATATGTTGCGTCTCAACCCGGTTTTTCGAATTCTACTGGCAGGAATTTTACTGGTCGCCGGAGCAGTCTCCGCGCAGGCGGGAGCGGATAACCACCGCACGCCCGACGGTAAACTGAAAGTGCTGTATCACATTGACGGCTCCGACGTCGGCACCGCCAAATACGCCATGGCGCTCATCAGCAAGCACATCGAAGCGGAAGGCGGACCGGACAAGATCGACATCAAGGTGGTGGTGCACGGACCCGCCCTCCTGCTGTTCGATAAGGAAACCATCGACCCCGCCCTGAAGTCCAAACTGAAGATCGTGTTGGACAAAGGCGTGAAACCGGAAATGTGCCAGGTCTCCATGAAAATTTTCAAACGGCCGTTGGACCAGCTGACGCCGGGGTTCCAGCCCACCGCGCACCCGGTGGCTGTCAAGCGCATCGCCGACCTGCAGGAACAGGGCTACCTCTACATCAAACCCTAGTTGCGCCCAGGGAATGTCAATAACAGACAACGGTCAGCAAGTTTCCCCTCCCTGTCAAGGGAGCGGTCGTCCAGCCATTGCCCGAGATCGATCAGCCGGCACCGCTCGCAACAAAACGGGAAAAACGCATTGTCCTTCTTCACCGCGGGCTTTTTGCAGGTGGGGCATTTCGGATGATGACGCGAAGTTGGAGTCATGATTTAAGATTCCCAAGCCAGGGGCCGTGGCAAGCACCATACCCCGGTCCCACCTTTCCGGTCAACCCCCCCTTACCGGCGCAGAATCCCCACCCAAGCCCTCAGACGGAATGATTGATATGATTGTTTTTTAAGGGTTTATTCAATTATTTTTGTTTACAACCTGTCCCTGTTCTGGGTATATTGGAACGGCGGCTAAAACCCGCCGAGGGTCCAATTCCTGCAACCCCCCGGAGAACGCACTGTGTCCACCGTCAAACAAACCGATCATTACCAAGCCCTGGGCATTTCCCCGGCCGCCTCACCGCGTGAGGTCAAGGAATCGTACCTGGGCTGGATCCGTTATTTCGACCACCCCGGGGAGCGGCCCAAGCCGGGCTCCCTGCAGGGGTCGCTGACCGAGCAGATCGAGCAGGTCCAGCGGGCCTACGATCTGCTGGCGGATGAAAACCTGCGCGCGCAATACAACGCGCAATTGAATTTTGTTCCCGATGCGCCGGAACCGGAATCCGCCCCAGCGGCGGCTCCGTCCTCGCCCCGCGCCTATGGCGACGTCGAGGTGATGATCGCCAAGCGCAAACAGGCGCGGTGTTACCTCGAATTTTTCGGACTGAAAGAAAAACCCTTCGAGCTCACTCCCGATCCGAATTATTTTTATCTGAGCTCCCGGCATAAGGAAGTGCTGGCCCAGCTGATCCTCGCTCTGCAGGAGAACCGGGGGATCGTGAAAATCATCGGCGAAGTGGGCACCGGCAAAACCACCCTCTGCCGCAATTTTTTAAAGGAGCTGAATTCGGGGATCGATTTCGCCTACCTGGTTCATCCCTGTTCCGGCGTCGTGGAGCTGATGCAGTCCATCAACGCCGAGTTCGGCCTGCCGTCGCAGAGCCTGAACAAAAACGAACTGTTGCATCATCTCAGGCAGTTCCTCGCCAAAAAGAAAAATGCGGGACGCGGGGTCGCCCTGGTGGTCGACGAGGCGCAGGACCTCGCGCCGGAAATACTCGAGGAGTTGCGCCTCCTGTCCAACCTGGAAACCGAGACGGACAAACTGTTGCAGATCGTGCTGATCGGCCAGCCGGAGTTGAACAAAACCCTCGGCCGGGCGTCGATGCGCCAACTGTTGCAACGCATCAGCGACCAGTGGGAACTGTTTCCGATGAACGTGGAAGAAACACACGGCTATATCCAGCACCGATTGAACGTAGCCGGCGGCAAGGGCAAGGTGGCTTTCAGCCGGTCCGCCGCTGATGCCTTATTCCGGGCATCCGGCGGGATTCCCCGTCTGGTCAACCGGTTGGCCGACCAGGCGCTGGCGGAAGCGCATCAACAGGGCGTGAAGAAGATCGATCGCCGCATCATCCGCGATGCCGAGAAGGAACAGGACAACCTCCAGCCACAACCTTTAAACCGCGGTGGGCTGTGGAAGCTGATGGGCGGGTTGGTGGTGATCGGCGGGCTGATCGCGATCATGATTTATTTCAAGACGCAGTTTTCCTGGTCCGATCCAGTGGCGCAGGGCGATACCCTCACCCAGATGATCCAGCAGACTCCCATGGACCTGTCCCAACCGGGCAGGCTGGTGGTCCCGCCGCCGCCCACAACACGCACTCTCTCTTCGTTGGGTAACCCGGCCAATCAGCCGGCGATGGATAAAGGAGCCGCCGGGGCGGAGTTCCCGTCGCAGGGTTCCGAACCCGCGGTGAGCGTTTCCACTGAGGAGGAGTTGATTGACGCACTGGTCACCCTGACTGCCGGCGAAAGTAAAATTGAAGCCGCGCGCTGGGTGCTCAAGCGCTGGGGCGCGTTCCGGAAAGAGACGGTGACCCTGAACCCCCGAGCCCGGGAAATTCTGAAAACCGATTACGGCCTCTCCGTTTACCAATCGAACGGCAACCTGAACCGGCTGACCACGCTCAACTATCCCGCGCTGGTGGAACTCGCACTACCCGACGGGGGGTCGCGTTACCTGGCGCTGGTGGGACTCAAGGGGGACGTCGGAGTGTTCCGCTCCAACGAGACTTATGAAATTCCGCTGGCGTTGTTCGATGCGTTATGGACGCACAAGGCCTGGGTGCTGTGGAACAATTTTGAAGGCCTGCCGGGCGACATGCAGACCGGATACCAGGGAAAGTATGCCGAGTGGCTGCAGATTCAGTTGAATCGGCTGGGTTACTATAACGGACTACCCGCGCCCCGGTACGGCCGGCGCACCGCCGACGCGGTGGCGAAGTTTCAGCGCTATTACAACCTCAAGGACCACGGCCGCCTCGACACCGAAACCAAAATGATTCTGTATAACCGCCTTCCCGCCTACAACACCCCCCGCCTCATCGGCAATTAAAACAACGGGCACTCCTTCATCACAGATAAACACCGAGGAAAACCCAGATTCTTCGTCGCCTGTGGCTCCTCAGAAGGACAAACCGGTTCCCCTCCTTTTCAAGGAGGGATTAGGGGTGGTTGATATCAACCCCTCCCTGCCTCCCCTTTAAAGGGGAGGAGTATTTAGTTTTTATCGGTGTTTATCTGTGGTTAATCCGACTTTATCCTGTGATCCTGTCAGGTTTTCTCTGCTGTAAAAAAACAGCTCCGGTGCTGCGCCGGTTCCTTGTGGGCTCTGTGCCCTCTGGGGTGCAGGCTGTTCGGGATTTCAGGAATCGATGCGGCCGATGTCGATTTTGCGCATGAAGATTTGGAGGGTGGCGGAACCGTACAGCAGGACGGCGAGGTCCTCCAATCCGTCCTTGTTGAAGTCGGCGCCGACGATGGCGCGCGGTTGGCGTCCCACCGGATAATTGAAATGCGGAAAGATGAACGTTCCGTCGCCCCGTCCCTGCAGTAGCGAGATGTCGCCGTCGCGCACGTTACCGACAATCAAATCCGGTATCCTGTCTCCCGTAAACTCACCGGACACGATGTAGCCCGGACCCTTTTCCGCGGCGAAATCCGCCTGCCGTTGAAACCCGCCTTTGCCGTCGCCCAGAAACAGGGTCAGACTGTCGGCGGTGGGACTGGAAATGATCAGGTCCAGATGGCCATCGCCGTTCATATCGCTTTGAGTGATGTAGCTGGCCTGTTTGCCGCCCATAATTTTTCGGGGGGTCTGGAAGGTGCCGTCGCCGTTGCCGTCGTAGATGCGGATGAAATTCATCTTCAACGCGTTGAAGGTGATGGCGAGGTCCAAGTTGTGATCGCCGTTGTAATCACCCGAAACCAGCCGCGCCGGTGTGCCGGGGGCCTTGTACGCCTCCGCCGGTTTAAAGGTGCCGTCGCCGTTTCCCAGAAAAATAATCAGCTTGTCGAACCGCAGGGTCACCGCCAGGTCCGCCTTGCGATCGTTGTTGAAGTCGCCGGTGGTGATGGCGATCGGCAGTTTGCCGGTCTTCACCCGGTCGAGTATTTTGAACACGCCGTCTTTTTGTCCGAGGATGACGGAGAGATTGCCGTCGCCGTAATTGCAGACCGCAATGTCGGGAATGCGGTCGCCGTTGAAATCCGCCACCGCCAGGGCCACCGGTTCGCGGCCGGTGCGCATCACGAACGGTTCCTTGAAGGTGCCGTCGCCGTTGCCCTCAAAAAACATCAGCGTGTGGTCATTGGTGTTCGGCACCAGCAGGTCCGGAAACTCGTCGTTGTTCATGTCGTAGGCGACCAGGGTGGCGGGCTTGTTGCCGACCTTGTAGGCCGAGGGCAGGGCGAACGGCTGGGGATCCCGCGCGCTGGGACCGCATCCCGAAGAAAAATTGAATACCGCCAATGCGATAAAACCAACCAGTAGCAGGCGAGTCACTCGGATTCTCGAAGGTGTCAATGTGGTTGAGGCCGGGCCAGGCCCGGAGCTAATTTTGAATGCCGCTCAAGAACTTGCTCTTGCCGTTACCCCTTAGCAAGTTGCCCTCCCTGCCAAGGGAGGGGGCGCAAGCTGTTGCAACATAACTGCTTCATGCTAAGTGCGGTTTATACAGGATGTTGCCGGCCTTGTAAAGCCGGGAATCGCCTTGACACGGCGCTTTTCAATAACTTAATCTATTAAATAACAATAATTTAACAACACCCGCCATGGTCTCCACCCGACAGGTTCTGGTTCGATCCGCCCTTGGCCTGCTTTTGGCAGTGACCCTCTCCAATTGCGGCGGCCTTCCTTATTATGAGGCGCCCTCTTATCAATACGACAAACCTTACGGCGTTTACCATCCCGTCAAAAAGGGGCAGACCCTGTACTCCATCGCCCAAGCCTATGGCGTGAGCGTGGCCGAACTGCAACGGGTCAACGGCGTCTGGGACCCGGCATCGATGGAAGAAGGCATGTTTTTATGGATTCCCCGGGCCAACCGGGTGGTGTACGTCGCCCCGACGGTCGAAGGCACGCCGGGAATTGCCAAAACGCACCCTCCCAAAAAAAAGAAGCACCCCAAATCGAAAACCGTCTCCGCAAAGAAAAAGCTGTTGTGGCCGGTGAAAGGCGGCGTGTTGACCTCCCGGTTCGGCACGCGCAAGGGCAAGAACCACCACGGCATCGATATCGGCGCGCGGCGGGGAACCCCGATCCGGGCCGCCGAGCGCGGAACCGTCGAGTTCAGCGGGTGGGGTCCGACCGGCTACGGCCTGATGATCATTATCAAACATCCCGGCAAACTCACCACCGTGTACGCGCACAACTCGCGCAACCTCGTCCGAAAGGGAAACAGAGTGAAGCGCGGGCAGAGGATCGCGCGCGTCGGCAAAACCGGCCGCTCCAGCGGACCGCACCTGCATTTCGAAGTGCGCAACGACACGCATCCCAAAAATCCCCTGCTGTATCTCAAAAAATGATACCCTTCACTTTTTAAGCGGGACGCCCGTCCGACAACCGTTTTCAAAACAGAATTCCCTGAAAGGAAGGGTATGGAAACGTTGAAGCAGATTATCCGGGACATCCCCGACTTTCCCAAACCGGGAGTCCTGTTCAAGGACATCACGCCGCTTTTGGGCGACCCCGTGCAGTTCACCAAAGTGGTGGATCATCTCAAGGAACGCTACACGGGGAAAAAGATCGATCACGTGGTGGGCATCGAGGCGCGCGGGTTCATCTTCGCGGCGACTTTGGCCTACGCGCTGGGGGCGGGATGCGTCATCGTGCGCAAACCCGGCAAGCTTCCCTACAAAACGTTCAAGCAGACCTACGATCTGGAATACGGCAGTGACGCCGTCGAGATTCATCAGGACGCGCTGAAGGAGGGCGAGCGCGTGGTGGTGATCGACGACGTGCTGGCCACCGGCGGCACCATGGCCGCGACGGTGGACCTCATCCGCGGAAACTTTAAAGCGGAAATCGTCGAAGCCGCGTTCATCATCGAACTCGAATTCCTCAACGGCCGCGACAAACTCAAAGACCTGCCGATGTACTCCCTCATCCAGTTTTAATGCTCCCCCTTCTTGAAGGGGGCCGGGGGGATTTGTCACCCTGAACTTGTCGAAGGGCGACAGGATAACAGGATGAATTCTGATAAACCCGGAACGAGGAGAACTAAAAACCTCCTCTCCCCTCAGGGGGAGAGGGTAGGGTGAGGGCTGGTTGGTTTTAACCCCACCTGTATCCTCCCCTTATTCAAGGGGAGGGATTATTTTTGTTTGCCCCGCGTGAAGCGGTCTGTGCCCTCGGCGGTGAAATCAGTTTTATTGTTTCAGCACGCGCAGGGGAATTTCATCCGCCAACCGTTCTACCAGCTTGCCCACTTCGTCGACGTAGTCCGGGGAGATCATCAGTTCGATGTGGCCGCGCTCAGGGTCGAGCGTGCGCACCACCGCGAAGTCGTCGTACGCTTCAAACAATCCGACGATGTAAGCGATGTCGCTCTTGTTGACTTCGAGGATCCACTGCACGGAATCAGTGTGCATGGGGCAAGGACTAGCGGGCGGCTTTGGCCGGGCCGCGCTCTAGGAGAAGCATGAGGATGCTGACCGCCGCCGGCGTCACGCCAGAGATGCGCAGGGCCTGACCCAAAGTCGCCGGACGAATTTCCTCCAGCTTCTGCACTTCCTCGTGCGACAGGCCGGGGATGCCGGCGTAGCTCAGGTCGTTGGGGATGACGTAATTCTCCAGCTTCTTCTGTTTGGCGACCATCTGGTTCTGCCGCTGGATGAACGCCTCGTACTTGACTTCGATTTCCACCAGCTCGGCCACTGCCCTGGGAACCGACGCTCCATCAAATATATCGATCAGTTGACCGTACCGAATCTCCGGACGCCGCAACAACCCGCCCAGTGTGGTCGGGCCTTTGAGGTCGCTGATGCCGATCCGCGACAACTGCGCCAGCGTCGGCTTGTTGGGTACAATGGAAGTGCGGTTCAGGCGGTTGACTTCTTCCGCCGCGGCGTTGTGTTTGTCGAGCGACGCCTGGTAAACCTCTTTGGGGATCAATCCCAATTCATATCCCTTTCCCATGAGACGCAGGTCGGCGTTGTCCTGCCGCAACAACAGACGGTACTCGGCGCGCGAGGTGAACATGCGGTACGGCTCCTTCGTGCCCTGGGTGACCAGGTCGTCGATCAGCACGCCGATGTAGGCGTCCATGCGCGTCAGCACGAACGGCGCGCGCTTCTGCACCTGCAACGCGGCGTTGATGCCGGCGATCAGCCCCTGCGCCGCCGCTTCTTCATATCCTGAAGTCCCGTTGAGTTGCCCGGCGTGAAACAGGCCGCTCACCCGTTTCGTCTCCAGCGTGGCTTTCAGTTGCGTCGGCGGGATGAAATCGTACTCCACCGCGTAACCGGGCCGCACAATCTCGGCGTCTTCCAGTCCGGGGATCGAGCGCACCAGTTGAATCTGCACCTCCTCCGCCAGGCTGGTGGAGATGCCATTGGGATAAATCCAGTCGGTGTCCAGTCCCTCCGGCTCCAGGAAAACGTGGTGCGCGTTCCTGTCGGGAAACTTCACCACCTTGTCCTCGATGGAGGGACAGTAGCGCGGGCCCACGCCCTCGATCCTGCCGCTGTAGAGCGGCGACAGGTGCATGTTGTTCTTGATGATCCGCGCCGTCTTGTCGTTGGTGTAGGTCAGGTGGCACGGCACCTTGGGGCGCTGGTCGACCGATTCGGTCTGGAACGAAAACGGTTTCGGGTCACGGTCGCCGTACTGCACGTCGCATTTTGAGAAGTCAATGGTGCCGCGCAGAAGTCGTGGCGGCGTGCCGGTCTTGAGACGCGCCACCTCGAACCCGCAGGCCAGAAACGATTCGGAGAGCCGGTTCGACGGCTTCTCGTTGACGCGCCCGGCGGGGTGACTGGTCATGCCGATATGAATGAGACCGCGCAGGAAGGTGCCGGTGGTGATGACCACCGCGCCCGCCTGGTATTCGTTGCCCTGGGCGGTGCGCAGACCGTGGATCACGCCGCTTTCGACGATCAGTTCTTCCGCCTCTTCCCTGGCGATGGTGAGGTTACTTTGCGCTTCCAGCACGCGGCGCATTTCGGTTTTGTATTGATGCTTGTCGGCCTGCGCGCGGTTGCCCTGCACGGCGGGACCCTTCGACGCGTTGAGCATGCGGAACTGGATACCGGTTTGGTCGATGACCTGCGCCATCTGCCCGCCGAGCGCGTCGATCTCGTACACCATGTGGCCCTTGGCGACGCCGCCGATAGCGGGATTGCACGGCATCAGGGCGATCTTGTCCAGATCGAGCGTGAGCATGAGCGTGGCGCACCCCATCCGCGCCGACGCCAGCGCCGCCTCACACCCGGCATGCCCAGCACCTATGACTATGACATCGTAATGTTTCATAAAGTCTTAATATACCCTCTTTATAGAAGGGAGGCTAATCCTTTAATCTTGCTTTTTCTGGCCGTGCTTCCAGATGACCTGGTTGTCGGCGTTTTTGATGTAGGAAAATTCCCGGTCGGCGTCCTCGTTCAGGGTGAGAGGGTCTTCGACGTCCACCGATAGGGCCGACACCTTTTCCATGGTCCCGCCCAGTTGCAGATAGATGCGGTCGCCGTTGTCCAACTCGGCGCTCTTGTAGATGAACACGAAGTTGTAGTAATGCGAGAAGTGCAGGGGCTCGTCGCCGTATCGTTCAAACGCTTCTTCATCGGTCAGCATGACACCGCCTTTAATTTGAGTTGAAGGGTTCAAAGCTACCAAAAGTCGGACCATTCCACAAGCGGAGGTTCTCCGCCTATCATTCAAGTAACTACAAAACGAGGAGTAAATTTATCATAACCACCCCTGTATCCCCTCCTTGGTAAGGAGGGGAATCATTGTAGTGCGGCCCTTCTTTGACACTTTTGCAAAGGTCTCCTTGGTAGGGGGGAATTTATAGTTCGCCCCGCGCGGAGCGGCCAGCGTGACGCTGGACCCGGTATTGCCTCGGCCGCTCGCCGTTGACTTTCCCCCCTTTGTCTGATAAATACCCGGCGTCGCATGCTAAATAAATAAGGGTCGTTTATGCCGGATTTATTTATAGAGATAGGGACTGAAGAAATCCCGGCCGGGTACATTCAACCGGCGCTCGAGGACATGGGCCGCAGACTCGCGGAGTTTTTCGACAAGGGCCGGGTGGCGGCGGGCACCCCGCAACTGATGGGCACGCCGCGCCGTCTGGTGGTGCATATCCCCGATATCGATGCCCGCCAGAAGGACGTGGTCGAAACCTATCAGGGCCCCAACGTCAAGGTGGCATATGATGAGAAAGGCCACCCCACCAAAGCGGCGATCGGCTTCGCCAAGGGCAAAGGGGTGGACATCGCCGATCTCACCACCGAGACCACGCCCAAGGGCGAGGTGATCTGCGCGCAAGTCGAGAAAAAAGGCCAGCCAACAGCCCTTATATTAAATGAATACCTTCCGCAGTGGATTGCCGATATCACCTTTCCCAAAAAAATGCGCTGGGCTTCGCGCAAGCTCCCGTTCGCGCGTCCGATCCATTGGATATCCGCGTTGTTCGACGGCAAACGGTTGAAATTCGAGTTCGAGGGCATCCAGGCCGGCAACACTTCCCGGGGCCATCGTTTCCTGAAACCGGACAAATTCAAATTCGACAGCCTCAAAACCTATCTCAGGGAATGCAAAAAGCACAAGGTGATGGTCGACCCGGCGGAGCGTCGCCAATCCATCAAGGATCAAATTAAAACCATTGCCAAACAGGTCAGGGGCAAGGTGAAGGAGGACGCCGGCCTGCTCGACACCGTAACCTATCTGGTCGAGTATCCGGTGGCGGTGTTGGGCGAGTTTGACAAGGCCTACCTGGAGCTTCCCAAGGAACTGCTGGTCATCACCATGAAGCATCACCAGAAATACTTTCCGGTGTGGAAGGGCGACAAGCTCCTGCCGTATTTCATCACCATCAGCAACATGAAGGCGCGGGGACAGGACATCGCGCGCGGCAACCAGCGCGTGTTGAAAGCGCGGCTGGAGGACGCCCGCTTCTTTTACAACGAAGACCGCAAACGCAGGCTGGAGGATTTCGTCGACGATCTCAAGGGCGTGGTCTTCCAGAAAGACCTGGGCACCTCGCATGAGAAACTGATGCGCATCGTGTCGCTGGCTTCTACTTTTGCTCAAAAGGTTTGTCCCGAAGAGGAAACCACGGCGAAGCGCGCCGCGTTGCTGTCGAAAGCCGATCTGGTAACACAGATGGTGTACGAGTTTCCGGAGTTGCAGGGCATCATGGGCGGGTATTACGCTGAACATTGCGGCGAAGGCGCGGCGGTGGCGCAGGCCATCAAAGAGCATTATCAGCCCGCGTTCGCCGGAGACGCCGTGCCCTCGACCGAAGCGGGAGCCGTAGTGGCGGTGGCGGACAAGCTGGACACCCTGGTCGGCTGTATCGGCGTCGGGCTCATCCCTTCCGGTTCGGAAGACCCGTATGCCCTGCGGCGTCACGCCCTGGGCATTATTCAAATATTGATTCATTACGACTGGCCGCTGCGGCTGGACGATCTGATCGATACCGGCATCCAGACCCTGGGGGCCAAGGCGAAGCTTTCCAGGGACGACATCCGCAGGCATTGCGGGGAATTGTTCGGCCAGCGCCTGAAGACGATGCTGACCGGTGACGGCTATCCCTATGATGCCATCGACGCGGTGCTGTCCGCCGGTATCGGCGAGTTCAAGGAGGTGCGGGCGAAGGTGGCGGCGCTGTCCGATCTCAAGAAGCAGCCGTATTTCGAGGATCTGGCGACGGCGTTCAAGCGCGTGGTGCGCATCATCGAGGGCGACGTGCCGGAGGCAATCGATCAGGAACTCCTGAAGGAGGAGGCGGAACAGGCGCTGTTCCGGAAATTTGCCGGGATCAAGTCCACCGTGGAAAACCACACCCGGGCGGGTGATTATTCCGCCGCGCTGGCGAAGATCGTCGAGCTCAAGGGCGCGGTGGACAACTTTTTCGATCGTGTCATGGTCAACGTCGAGGACGAGGCGCTCAAGCAAAACCGCATGGCTCTGCTCCAGTCGATCGCCAACCTGTTTGCTCCGTTGGCCGATTTTTCCAAAATCGTGCTCAAAAAAACTGAAAAAAGCTGATTCCCTCCCCCCGTTGGAGCATATTTAATGTTAATATTTGCTGATCCTTTTTAACGATGAGACGTTTCCCTCTTACTCATGCTCCAGAATCCCGCAAATGACCAGTAAGTACGTTTATTTTTTCGGCGCCGACCAGACCGAGGGCAAAGCGGAGATGCGCGAATTGTTGGGCGGCAAGGGCGCCAACCTGGCCGAAATGGCGAATCTCGGCATCAACGTTCCTCCCGGTTTCACCATCACCACCGAAGCCTGCACCACCTATTTCAGAAAGAACGACAATTTTCCGCCGTCGTTGTGGAACGAAGTGCTGGCCAACCTGAAGACCCTGCAAAAAATCATGGGCAAGGAATTCGGCGGCACCAAAGAACCGCTACTGGTGTCCCTGCGGTCCGGTTCCCGCGCCTCCATGCCGGGCATGATGGATACGGTGCTCAACCTCGGCCTCAATCCCGACACGCTGAAAGGCCTCGCGGGTAAAACCGGCAGCGGCCGCTTCGCCTACGACTGTTACCGCCGCTTCATTGCCATGTTCGGCAATGTGGTGATGGGCATCAAGGGCGAACATTTTGAAGCCATCCTGCAACGCAGAAAAAACAAACAGAAGGTAGAGTTCGACACCGAGCTGGGCGTGGGCGATTTGAAAATGGTGATCAAGGAATTCAAGGCACTGGTCAAACGCAAAACCGGCAAGCCGTTTCCGGACGATCCCCTGGTCCAGCTTCGTATGACCATCAAGGCGGTGTTCAATTCGTGGAACACCGACCGCGCTGTCACCTACCGGCGATTGAACCGCATACCGGACGACTGGGGCACCGCGGTCAACGTGCAGTCGATGGTGTTCGGCAACATGGGGCCGACGTCGGCTACGGGCGTGGCCTTCACCCGCGACCCCGCCACCGGCGAAAAGAAATTTTACGGCGAATACATGACTAACGCTCAGGGCGAGGACGTGGTGGCGGGCATCCGCACGCCGAGTCCCATCGCGCAGTTGGAAAAGGACATGCCCGAAATATTCGAAACCTTGAGCCAGGTGTGCAAGTCGCTGGAGAGCCATTACAAGGACATGCAGGACATCGAGTTCACTGTGCAGGAGAACCAGTTGTACCTGCTCCAGACGCGGTCGGGCAAGCGTACCGCCGCCGCGGCGATCAGGGTCGCCGTCGATATGGTGAACGAGGGACTGATCAGCAAGCAGGACGCGATCCTGCGTGTGCCGGCAACGCAGGTGGACCAGATCTTTCATCCGATGGTGGACCCGAAAGCCAAAGTGAAAGTGCTGGGCAAGGGCCTGGGGGCGTCGCCGGGCGCCGCCGCCGGCAAGGTGGTGTTCACTCCGGAGCGTGCGATGGAGCTTTCGAAAAAGAAGGAACGCGTCATCCTGGTGCGGACCGAAACGTCGCCGGAGGACATTCACGGGATGAGCGTGGCGCAGGGGATTCTGACGGCCAAGGGGGGAATGACGTCGCACGCCGCGGTGGTCGCCCGCGCCATGGGCAAACCCTGCGTGTCCGGCCTGACCGAGTTGCATGTGGAACCGCGCAAAAAACGCGCCTCGTTGAACGGCGTGGTCCTCAGGGAAAGCGATGCCATCACCCTCGACGGAACGACCGGACAGGTTTTGGAGGGCAAGGTGCCCTTGACCCAGCCGCGTATCACCAGTTACTTCCGGCGGTTGATGGGATGGGCCGATCAGATGCGTGTGCTCAACGTGCGCGCCAACGCCGATACGCCGCACGATGCGCTGGTGGCGAAAGAGTTCGGCGCGCAGGGCATCGGCCTGTGCCGCACCGAGCACATGTTCTTCGACCAGGAACGCATTCTGCTGATGCGCAAAATGATCATCGCCGACAAACCGAAGGTGCGCGAAGAAGCCATCAAAAAACTGTTGCCCATTCAGCGGTCCGACTTCATCCAGATTTTCAAGGTGATGGAGGGCATGCCGGTGACCATCCGCCTGCTCGATCCGCCTTTACACGAATTTCTGCCCAACGCTCCGGCGGAAATCCGCATCCTCGCCAAACAGATGCACATCCCGGCCACCAAACTGTCCAAGAAGATCGATTCCCTGAAAGAGCAGAACCCCATGCTGGGACTGCGCGGGTGCCGGCTGGGCATCGTGTTTCCGGAAATTTATGAAATGCAGGTGCGGGCCATCATCGAAGCGGCGTGCAAGCTGGTCAAAAAAGGCGTTAGGGTCCTGCCGGAGATCATGATTCCGCTGGTCAATCACGTCAACGAATTCCGCATCGTCCGTCAACACATCGACCAGGTTGCCGCGGAGGTGATCGGCAAGGCCGGCGTGAAACTGGATTACCAGGTCGGCACCATGATCGAATTGCCGCGCGCCGCCGTCACCGCCGACGAAATTGGCAAAGAAGCCGACTTCTTTTCGTTCGGCACTAACGACCTGACCCAGACCACGCTGGGCCTGAGCCGGGATGACGCCGGGGTGTTTTTGTCACACTATCTGGACAACCGCGTGCTGTTGGAAGACCCGTTTGTCACCGTCGACCAGAAAGGCGTCGGTTGCCTGATCGCCATGGCGATCGAAAAGGGACGCGCGGTCAACAAGAAACTCCATCTCGGCGTCTGCGGCGAGCATGGCGGCGATCCGGCGTCCATCGAGTTTTTCCATTCACTGGGTCTGGATTATATCAGTTGTTCCCCGTTCCGCGTGCCCACCGCTCTACTTTCCGCGGCCCAGGCGGCGGTCCAAAGCCCCACTTCCTGACCCGCGCCGCACCCCCCGCCGGAGGGGAGAATCCGGTTGACTTCCCCCATTCCTGCAATCATAATTGACGAATTCCATTAGAGTATGGACATTCTTCCGGCTTTCAGGGTGCGCCCCGGTGTGTTTCGGCTTACCCGGGCCGGGGTTTTTTATGGCCGTGAATCTTTCATCAAGGCAGTAGTAACTGCTTGATAATAAGGCATCTGGAGGTTTTAATGAATGTGGCAATCACCGGGATCACCGGCATGGTCGGGTCCCATTTCATCAAGAAACTTTTTAAACAGAGCGCGGACGGGGACAAGCCCAACGTGCGGGCTTTGATCCGCGAGGGCAGTGTGGTCGATCATCTTGAGGCGTTCGAGGATGTGGATTATGTGATGGGCGGGCTGGAAGAAAAGGAATCACTGGCCAAGCTGGTGGACGGCATGGAGGTGCTGGTTCATCTGGCGCATTATCCCGGTCCCGTGCAAAACAGCGACGAACTGGTGAAGGTAAACGTCAACGGTTCGTTCGACCTTTTGGAAGCGGCGCGCAAGGCGCGGGTCAAGCAGGTGGTGTTCATGAGCGCCTGTACCGTATTCGGCCAGGTGCTGCCGACGGTGGACCCCGATCACCCGCTCGACGAGACGCATCCGGTGATGCCGGGCAGTCTGTACGGCGCCATCAAATCGTCGATTGAATCGTTCTGCTATTTTCACCACCGGAGCCGCAACTTCAACGTCACGATCCTGCGCCCGGTGACGATTTACGGGGTGAAACCGCAAATCGACAAGTCCGAATGGTTCAACACCATCGACTTCCTGGCGACCAATTACAATGTCGACCTCAAGGGCGGTACCAAATATGTTTCGGTCGATTCGGTAACCCAGGCGCTCCACAAAGTTGTGGGCAACCCCGACTGCTACGGGAAGAATTATCATCTGATCGACGGTCATATTCACAACCTGGACCTGGGACAGATGATCCTCGACACGATCGACTCCTTCGGCGAGATCGAGGGCATCAAGGGAGAAGAGGGCGTGCCCATGTCCAACCAGGCGGCGCGCGATCTGGGTGTGGAATTCCAGGGCAAGGACGGAATTAAGGAATATATCAAACTGGTTCACAAACTGCAGACGACTTACGGCGGCGAACGCCTGCTGGATAAATGGTAACGCGCCCGGATCGGATTCCGGCGGCCTGACGGGAGCGCGCCGGTTCCACACTTCTTTTCTCTAATCCTGATGCTTTCATCCAGAATTTTTGTCGACAAGTTGCGGGACAGCGGTTTCAATTTTTTTACCGGCGTGCCCTGTTCGTTGTTGTCCGGCCTGATTGCACACCTCGAAGGCGACCCAGACCTGGGATACATCCCTGCGGTGCGCGAGGATGCGGCGGTCGGCCTTTGCGCCGGGGCCTACCTGGGCGGCAAACAACCGGTCCTGCTCATGCAGAACTCGGGCCTGGGTTACAGCCTCAACGCCTTCACCTCGCTCAACCTGATTTACAAAATCCCGGTGCTGGTCATCATGAGCTGGCGGGGATACGGCGGCCAGGACGCGCCGGAGCATATCATCATGGGCGACATCAACCAACAACTGCTGAAAACGGCGGGCATGGAATATGCGGTGCTGGAAGAGGATCATGCGGACCGGATGCTGGCCGGCGCCCTGAAAACGATCAAGGACGAACGGGTGCCTTACACCCTGCTGGTGAAGAAAGGGTTGTTCGATGAAAGGCATTGACGCGTTCCGGGAACTGGCGCCCCTGTTGAACAACGAACCGACGGTATTGGCCAACGGCTACATCAGCCGCGAGTTTTTCAACGTGACCGACCGCCGGGAAAATTTTTACATGATCGGGTCCATGGGCCTGGCGTCTGCCATCGGGCTGGGCGTGGCGCTGGCACAACCTCAGCGGCGGACCCTGATCTTCGACGGCGACGGCAACGTGCTGATGGCCATGGGCACACTCGCCATGATCGCCGCCTGCGCGCCGAAAAACCTGATCCATATCGTCATCGACAATGAAGTGTACGAATCGACCGGAAGCCAGCGTACCCTGTCGCACGACATCCGGCTGGAGGAAGTAGCTAAAAGTGCCGGATACAAACAGGCGATGCGGGTGACCCGGCGCGAGGATATCCGCCCCGCCTACCAGCAGTTGTATAAGGAAGAGGGGCCGGTATTTCTGCTCATCAAGGTCGAGCCCGCGTTCGATGCCTCCCAGGCCCGGGTGACGCACACACCCGAAGAAATCCGCGACCGCTTCATGGCAGCGCTGGCGGGATAACCCTGGGTCCATTCTCTGATACAAGTTGGCTCATGAAAGATTTTTCCAAAATACTGCGCTACGCCAAACCGTATAAAAAAGGCATCGCCTTCGCCTTTTTGTGTCTGGTCGTTACTTCGGTGATCACGCTGGTTCTGCCCCTCCTTGTGCGCAATATGATCAACGTGGTGGTGGTGGAAAAGAACGCCGCCGCGCTCAACAGCCTGACCCTGGACATCATCGCGGTGATCGCGTTTCAGATGCTGTTTGGCATCACCCAGAATTACATTCTGGGATTCGTCGGCAACCGCATGACCGCCGATTTCCGGATGGAGTTGTTCAATCACATTCAAAGCCTGTCCCTGCGTTTTTTCCAGGAGCGGCGGGTGGGGGAAATCATCTCCCGGATGAGCAACGACATCTCGGTGATTCAAAAAGCCTTGGTGTCGATTCCCGTGGCGGTTCTGCGGCAATCCATCACCCTGGTCGGTGGGCTGGCCATCGTGTTTTACCTGAACTGGAAACTGACCGGATTGATTTTGATCGTTCTGCCACCGTTGATGCTGTTCGCCCGCATCTTCGGCAAACGCCTGCGCACCCTGGCGGGGCAGGTGCAGGACCAGTTGGCCCGCGCCATGGTCGTATTGGAAGAAGTGATCTCGTCGATCAAGGTGGTCAAATCCTACAACCGCGAGGCGTACGAAAAGCAACGCTTTGAGGAATGCATCGAGACCGCGTTCGACGCCGAAGTAAAAAAGGTGAAAGTTTCCGCCTTCTTCGGTCCGTTTGTGTTGTTCCTCACGTTTCTGGTGTCCGCACTGCTGGTGTGGTATGGCGGACGCGAAGTGATGGCCGGAGCCACCACACCGGGCGAGCTGGCGGCGTTTTTTCTGTATGCCATCATCATCGCCGGTCCCATCGGCACTTTCGTGCGTCTGTACACGCAAAGCCAGGAGGCATTGGGCGCCATCCGCCGCGTCTATGAAATTCTCGACACGAAACCACTGATCCGGGATCCGGAGAATCCGGTCATCTTCGATCAGGTGGAGGGCGCCATCGAGTTCGACCACGTCTCCTTCGGCTACCGGAAGGACATTCCCGTGTTGAAGGACGTGTCCCTGCAGGTGCGGCCGGGAGAACAGGTGGCGTTGGTGGGTCCGAGCGGCGCAGGCAAGTCCACCGTGGTGCAACTGGTGCATCGGTTTTTCGACGTAGATGCGGGGACCATTCGCGTGGACGGCCATGACATCCGCGAAATCGCGCTCAAAACATTTTTGAATCATGTGGCGCTGGTACCGCAGGAGACATTGTTGTTCGGTGGCACCATCCGTGAAAACATCATGTACGGCAA
>Ga0209997_10000216_pt1 | contig 18181 bp, 25 predicted proteins | sample CR04metaG_FD_182079 | JGI IMG/M metagenome (GOLD analysis project Ga0209997, IMG submission 182079) | Deep subsurface microbial communities from Mariana Trench to uncover new lineages of life (NeLLi) - CR04 metaG (SPAdes) (version 2) | ecosystem: Environmental > Aquatic > Marine > Ocean trench...
TTGACCTACTAACATTAATCTCTCTTTCTTTTAATGCCGGTCTGATAAATCCCGTCATCTCTTTGATGATGACAGGCATGCTTAAAACAAATCCAACTAGTGCTGCAATGTAAATTTGTGCAAAGAACGCTTGCCCTGGGGCTGTTTGGATTAATTGTACTTGTTCTGGCACAAGATTGTCTTTCATGTAATTTGTGATTTGTGCAGCAATATTGTCAAGAGGTTCTGGGGTCGGGTAATAAAGTTGGATTCCACCAATCTCAACTGGATTTAGATGAAAAGTTAGAATAAAAACTGTGATAATTCCTATAACAATTACAATTCTCAATATTCGAGATCTTAGCTCATCTAGATGCTTGCTTATTTCTTGAATCTCAGACATTCTAATTCTATATTATGGTTAGAACTATACATATTTTGTTGATTTAATAAGCATCAAAGTTCTAACAATAATTTATCTAGTATTCTTTTATTGCCTTTAGAAGTCTCTCATCTTGGAAAATAATTTTTTCTGGATAACAATTTAGCATAATTCCATTATCAATCTCAATAAAATCCCAGTCTTCACATTCAGTATCATATTCAAAAGGATGTGTGTTGTCAAATTTCCATTCAAATCCATTTTTAATTTCAGCACTTGGATAATTATGACCTCTAATCAGCGTAATGACATCTTTTTCATAATCAACTTCTATTTGAGCATAAAGAGCATTAGGATGTAAATAAATCACCTTTGGATGTTTAGTAATGGCTTCAAATTCATTACTTGTTACATATTCATTATGTAACAATATCACTTTGTCAAACAGTTCTAGTATGCCTGGATTTTTATCGATTTCAATATCCGTTATGTAAGGGTATCCCAACAATCTCAAAATCTTAATTGAGTTAGCACTACTCTCAAAAGTTGGACGTGATTCATAACGAATTGGTATATCCTTCAAACATTCTGTACCACATTCTCCTCCAAAATAATTATAAAATCCAGGTTCACCATAAGCTGTCATCGTAAAAATTGGAACAACAAATACTGAACTATGCTGTTCAAACCCCACTCCTATCTCCCGATATAGTTCAGTGTTTTCAGGTTTTAATAAAAAATGTTGCTCTTTGAGAATGGTTGAGGGAATTTCTTTCTCATTATATAGTAGATCTCCAGAATAATAAAAAACTTCAAAAATTGAATTACCTGTAGTAAGAATAACATTTCCTGCTCCTTGTTGAGAGATGTTAATTGGAGTAATATCAGACAAAAGTTCCAAGGCTCTTTGCCTTTCTTGGAAATTTGATCCGTCGCTATTGGATGTTAATTGAAAATAAATTATTGAAATTAATCCAATAGTTACTGCAATTAGAATAATCACAAATTTCAAATTCATTATCAGCTTTAAAATAGAAATTCTATTTATCTACTTGGAAGGAATTGGTAAGAGCTTTGCTTCTGGCAATCCTGCATCTTTTTGTTCTTGTTCCGAAATATCTTGAAATTCAATAGTTATGATTGCTTTTGCGTTTAATTTTGATTCTAATTCTTGTGCAAGCTCTGAAATCTCTTTTCCTGAATAGATTTCTTTTGATCCTTCTAGAAAAACTCGCTCACCTTTTTCTACAATCTTTCCCCCAAATTTGTTTTTGAGGAACTTGGTAATTCCTGATAATTCGCTTGGATCTATATTGTTATGATAATATGTTATTCCCTTAACTGACACATAATCTTTAGGGGTTCCGTTCTTGTATAGAAAAACTCCGACAAATTTTGCTTCTTCTTCTGGCTCTCTTGTGCATTTTATTTCCCAATTGAGAACTTTGCTTTCATCATACGATAGCTTTTCTACTTCCTCAATAGTTAATTTCCAATATCTCATTCGCGGCATGCACATTGAACAATTTTACTGATATAAATTCAATTCTATAAAATTCGTTTTTTCAACGTTATGTTGAATTTACTTTGAAATTTTCGTGGAATCTTATTAACAAGGATACAGTATATGATATCATGGGTATTAGAGTAACGGTAGTACTGTTAGAAAGCAACGTAGAAAAACTCAGAGGGATTCAAGCAAAATTAATTAAAAATTCAACAAAATCTGTTAGCTTTTCAAATGTACTAAACCGAGTTGTAGAAGAAGGACTAAGAAAATTCAAACCATAGGGATTTTTCTATTTTTAATGAATGAAAATCCTTGCTAAACTTTAACAGATATAATATACCTTATTCTAAAATCAAAATCATGCCGTCATTTCTGGTACATGTAGTTATTGAGAATAAACCAAGTATTAGTGATCCAGAAGGTGAAACTATTCTAAAGGATCTTGTTTTGAAAGGAAGTTTTTTGTCGGTAAAAAAAATCCGTACTGCAAAAATGTTAAAGTTTAAGATAATTGAAAAAAGTAAGTCGTTAGCTGAGAAAACAATTCGTAAGCTTTGCGATGATCTTCGAATCTATAATCCAATGGTTAGCAAAATTACTATTGAGGTTTTTGATGATTAGGATTTTTCTGATCCAATATTTTTAATAGTTCCTTCAATTAGTAATCTGCTTCTCAAAAAATCAGCCAAGTCAGTCTGGGTAATTACCCCGACTAATTTCTCGTCTTCTAAAACAATTAATCTGCGTATGTTATGATTTAGCATTTTTTGTACTGCGTCTTCAATCTCAGTTGACGGCTCTACCCATCTGAACTTGTAAGACATTATCTCAGATAGCGGAATAAGTGAGGCTTGCTTATCTTGAGCAGCTATTTTTCTAACAAAATCTCTTTCAGTAATTACACCAATAGGTTTGTCATCTTTTACTATGACCAAAAAGCTGATATCTTTTTCAGAAATCAATTTAGCAGCATCTAGTGCGGATTTATCCTCTTGAATGGTTATGACATTTTTTTGCATAATGTCTCGTACTTGACTCATACAGATTGTTGTTATGAATTCAAATAAAAGTGGTTTTACGTCATTTGATTTTAATTACACGTTAATCTACTAAATATGTGAAAGTCGGGGTAATTGTTTTTCCTGGCAGCAACTGTGATCGCGATATGTATCATGTGCTTAGAGATGTTTTTAAAATTAATACCGAGTACTTTTGGCACGAAAAAAATCTCTCAAAAAATCTAGATGCGGTCATTCTTCCAGGTGGCTTTTCATATGGGGATAGACTTAGAGCAGGAGTAATTGCAGCTCATAGCCCGGTAATTTCTGATGTTAAAAAATTTGCCCAAAAAGGAATCCCAATTTTAGGAGTTTGTAATGGATTCCAAATTTTAGTTGAATCTGGATTGTTACCCGGAGTTTTAATGAAAAATAATTCGCTTAATTTCATGTGTGAGTGGACAAATCTAATAGTTGAAAATAACAAAACCCCCTTTACAAACAAATTAAAACTACGCCAAAAAATCCCAATTCCAATTGCAAATGGAGAAGGAAGATATTTTGCAGATGAAAAAACCACAAAACTTTTGAAAAAAAATAATCAAATTGTGTTTAGATATTCTAAAATTGTTAATGGTTCAACTTTTAGAATAGCTGGAATTTGTAACAAAGACGGGAACGTTGTTGGTATGATGCCACATCCCGAACGTGCAGCTGAGCCCGAAATTAATCCAATAGACTCAAAACCCTCTTCATTGATTTTTGAGTCTCTTCTAAATGCAATTGGTGTAGCTCAATGAGTCTTGCAAAGCAAGAATCTGCATATCTTGAAAAAAAAATTGGCAGAAAACCCACTCCAACTGAATTTCAAATAGTTGCTGCACAGTGGTCTGAACATTGCTCTTACAAATCATCAAAAAAACATCTCAAAATGTTACCCATGAGTGGACCTAATGTAATTTCTGAAAAAGGATTTGATTCAGGGGTACTTGATGTGGGAGATGATTATGTTGTAACTGTTCATATTGAAAGTCATAATCATCCATCTGCAGTTGAGCCATTTGGTGGAGCAGCTACTGGTGTGGGTGGTGTTATTCGAGATATTTTATCTACAGGTACACGACCAATTGCAATACTAGATGGATTACGTTTTGGAGACATAGAAAAGGATCCACATGCTAGGTGGCTTTTTAAAAAAGCAGTTTGTGGAATTGCGGATTATGGAAATTGTTTGGGTATTCCAACCATAGGTGGAGAAGTTGAATTTGACAAATGTTATTCAGATTATGCTCTAGTTGATGTTGCAGCAATTGGATTTGGCAAAAAAGACAGATTGATTAAAAATCATGCTAAAAAAGGCGACCTTGTAGTTTTACTTGGAGGTCCAACGGGACGAGACGGAATTGGGGGTTCACAATTTGCTTCTGATTCACTAGAATCAGAAGATAGGTCTGCAGTACAAATTCCAGATCCATTTATTGAAAAACTAATCATTGAAGCAATTTTGGAAGCACGAAATGAAAAATGTATCAATGCTTTGAAGGATCTTGGAGGAGGTGGTTTGTCGTGCGCAGTATCAGAAACTGCAGATTCTTTAGGGATCGGAATCGAACTTGATGTGAACCATATTCACACAAGAGAATTTGATATGCATCCTGATGAGATAATGATATCTGAATCTCAAGAAAGAATGTTAATAATAACTAATGATAAAAAACTAAAAAAATTAAAAAACATATGCAAAAAATTTAGAATCCAGTGTTCTGTCATAGGAAAGGTAAAAACAGATAATCTAATACATATAAAAAAAGGGTCAAAAACGGTAGCATCTTTACCAACTCATCTTGTCGCAAATGCCCCTTTGCTTGATAGGCATCATAGGGTTCCAAAATATCTTAAACAATTACCAGTAAACCATCCTGCACCAAAAAATCAAAATTTCACTGACATTATTTTGAAAATGATTTCTAGTCCAAACATTGCAAACAAAAATTGGGTATATGGACAATATGATTATGAGGTGGGAATTAGAACAGTAATCAAACCTGGTCGTAATGCATCTGTTTTAAGATTAGATAATGGAAAATATCTTGCAGCAAAAATTGATGGAAATCCTAAGCATTGTTATATTGATCCAAGGCAAGGCGCAATTGGATGTTTTGAAGAAGCGTGTAGAAATGTAGTTTGTACAGGAGCTACTCCTATTGGAATGGTGGACCATTTACAATTTGGAAACCCAGAAGATCCTGAAATTTTTTGGACATTTTTAGAGTCACTCAAAGGAATAACTGATTTTGCAAAAGATTTTAAAATCCCTTGTGTTGGTGGCAAAGTTAGTTTTTATAATGAAACTCCTAAAGGTCCAATCAAACCAACTCCTCTAATTGGGGTCTTGGGAATTATTGAAAAACAACCGCGTCATCCTGCACAAATTAAAGCTGATGACATTCTTGTAATTATTGGTGAGACAAAAAATGAGATGGGCGGTTCTGAATATCTTGAATATATCCATGGATTCATTGGCGGTAATTGCCCTAAAGTTGATTTCAAAAAATCGAAGAAAAACATGAATATAGTTCTAGAAATAATTAGAAAAAATCTTGCCAAGTGTGTTCACGATTGTTCTAAAGGTGGTCTTGCAATCACAATATCTGAATTATGCATGAATAATAGGATAGGATGTAAGATTTCTTTTGACAAGATCCCATCTAAAAATCTAAAAAACGATGAATTACTTTTTTCAGAAAGTCATTCAAGATATCTGATCGTAGTTGAGAAAAAAAATCTAAATAAAATCAAAAAACTTCTGTCTAAAAAAAACTTGGATTATAACATAATTGGTAATTTTGGAGGAACAAAAATATTGTTTAAGAAAAATTCAGTAAACATTGCAAATCTAAGCGTTGAAAAGCTACGTTTGAATTGGATGAGCTCATTAGAGGAGATAGTAGTTCATGGTTAAGGAAAATTGTGGAGTAGTTGGGATATTCAGTCAGGATGGATCAAATGTTATTCCTATGATAATTGATTCACTTCGTGCATTACAACACAGAGGTCAGGAGGCATGGGGTATAGCAGTTCCAAATAAGGATCCAATGAAGAAACTTGGCCTAGTTTCTGCAGCAGCGTCTGAGTTTAAAAAAATCACTTTAGAGTATTCATCTCCATCCGCGATAGGTCATGTCAGATATTCTACTATTGGAAAAAGTAATCTTGAGAACGCACAACCACTCAAAGTAAAGGATCTTTGTATCGCACATAATGGAACAATATCTAATGTTGAGGAGCTCTCAAATCTCGTAGGCGGATGTACCTTTACCCCGCAAAACTCAAGTGACACTTTGGTGGCTGCTCAGAGATTAGTTTCTCTGATTTCTGAAAAAGGAAAATTTTCTACCGCATTATCGATTCTTAAAAATGAGATGATAGGCTCTTATTGTTTTACATTCTTATCAGATGATAACTCTGTATATGCTGCAAGAGATCCACGAGGTTTTAGACCCATGGTTTTTGGGCAAAAGGAAGAAAATAACTCTTACATTGTTGCATCAGAATCTTCAGCTTTGTCAGCAGTTGGGGCAAAATTAATTAGAGATGTTAATCCTGGAGAGTTAATTAAATTTAGTAAAAATGGAATGGAGACTGAAATGTTTTCAGACGATAACCAAAGAACACATTGTTCATTTGAATTTACATATTTTGCTCATCCAACTAGTAAAATGGAAGGAAAAAATGTTTACTTGGCTAGAAAAAGAATTGGGCAATACTTGGCCAAAAAATTCCCAATAAAAGACGCAGACCTTATAATCCCTGTACCAGATTCTGCAAGGCCTGCTGCATTAGGTTATGCCCAAGAGATTGGCATACCATTTGACGAAGGTCTCATAAAAGATCGTTATAGTAAGAAAGGCCCACTCCGTAGTTTTATTGAACCCCATCAAAGTGACCGAATCGAAATTAATCGATGGATATTTCCAATAAATGAGATCATTGAAGGAAAACATGTAGTAGTAATTGACGATAGCCTAGTTCGAGGAACAAGCTCCAGAGCTATAATCAAAGCATTAAAAAAAGCAGGGGCAAAAAAAATTAGCATGTTAATCACCTATCCCCCAATCAGATTCCCGTGTTATGCTGGCATTGATTTTCCCTCTCAAGAGGAATTAGCAACCTTCGTAAATGGTAAAGACATTTCCCTTGAAGAAATTATCGAAAAAGTTCGCTCTGATATTGGAGCAGATTTTCTTGGATACAATGATTCAGAAAACCTTGCTAACGCTATAGGTATTCCACATGACTCTATGTGCTTTACATGTACCACTGGAAATTATGATTCTTTGGGAATAAAGCCGTCGTTTAAAACAAGAATCGAATTGAAAGGAGAATAATCTCCAATTATATGCGAAAAAATTTCATGATAAGTTTTAGCGTTATTTGATGCTATCATTGAATTTCCATTTTGGAACTAATATTTTATCATAAGATCCAGACACGATATAAGAATCGCGATCTATTATTGAGTATGGATGGGGCAGAAAAATCGATCAATATTGTTAATTCCACTCCTGATTCGAAACTATACGAATACAAACTTGGTATTGAAAGGATCACAGAAGATCTTGAAAAATTCGGATTAACAAAGAGTCAAGCTAAGGTTTTCATATATTTGGGAAAATATGGTTCAAAAACTTCTCCAGAAGTTTGCAAAGATCTAAAACTGCCACGTACTGAAACTTATCATATTCTTAACGTCCTAACAAATCATGGAATCGTAGTTAGCGAATTTTCACATCCAACCAGGTATTCAGCCATTCAAATGGAAATGGCTATTAAGATTATGGTCGAGACCGAACAAACAAAGATATGCATACTAGCAGAAAAAGAAAAGGAAATCATCAAATTATGGAACAAAATACCATCATTTTTTACACCATCTTGCAAACCTGAATGTGAAAAATTTCAAATGCTTCAAGGCTCTCCTAGAATTCATTCTAAAATGAAAAATATGATTTCAGATGCAAAAGTTGACTGTAAATTGTTATGTGGGGCAAAAGATCTATCACGATTTTATTATTCAAATTTGTTAGAGTCTTTTGATTCCTCGACATTGGATTCAAAATTAATAATTTCTTCAGAAGCTGTAATACCTGAATTTATGACAAAAATGAATAAATTAAAAATTAAAGCTTTACCAGAAACCATGGCTAGAAATCAATGTTTTCTCATCAAAGATGATGAAGAATTATTAATTTTCTTGCGAAATGCAAATTTTCCAGCAAAAGAAATCTTTGCATTTTGGACTAACTCTAAATCTCTCATTGAATCGATAAAACTTCTTTTTAATTATTCTTGGAAAAGTTCCAAGATTGTAGAACAAAAACAATTAATGATTCAAAACTAGAATAAATCTCAACAAATTATTCATAATTTTTAGAGTATATGGAAAGCTTTTTTGGACCAATTTAAAAGATAGAATGACACATATCAACTAGTGACTACTTATCAAATACTCCTATTGGGAGGAGTTGGAGTAATTGTCATTTTAAGCATTATTGTTGGTCTCTCTGTCTCAAAGGGTTTAATCTCATCTGAAGATTATGCAATCTTCGTAGATCCATTCAAAGATAAACAAGATCTTTTTGTTATGGCCAGAGTAACAATTCAAAATATAGGCAATCAACCTTTGACAAATGTTAGAGTAAATTTTGGTGGTGGTGATATTCAAGAACTTGGAACCTTGACTCCAGGACAAAAAATCATTATTTCACCACCTCCAGATAATGCGTTGGAATTTGTAATGGTTACCGCAGAAGAAGTGACTTTAGTTAGTAAAGCATATCGTACTCCTATTAAAATGCCTGGGATGATGGGCTCTTAGGAAAAACCTATGAATTAAATGATCTTGAAAATTATATTCATTAATTGAAATTTCTAGCATCGGGAAAAGTAAAGGATATTTATGATTTAGACGACGGTAATCTCCTTTTTTTATTCAGTGATAGAGTCTCAGCATATGATGTAAAATTTCATGAAGAAATTCCAAGGAAAGGAGAGGTGCTTTGTAAATTTGCAGAATTTTGGTTTAATGAATTAGATTTTGAAAACCATTTTGTAAGAACTGAATCAAAAACTGGAATAATTGTAAAAAAAATGAAGATGCTTCCAATTGAATGTGTGGTACGAGGATATTTTTATGGTAGTCTAGTTAGTAGGTGGAAAAATAATGAAATATCTTTACCTGATAATTCTAACACTGCGCTTGCAGCAAAATTGCCAAAACCTATTTTTGATCCAACTACAAAATCAACTCATGATATAGCTATAGATAAAAATGGTGCATTAGAAATGGGACTTGTTTCAAATGAGGAATTTGACTGGCTATCAAACACCTCAATCAAAATCTATGAAAAAATGACATCTATTGCAAATAATGCAGGATTTATCCTAGCAGATTTAAAATTAGAATTTGGAAAACTTGATGATAAGTTAATTCTTGGAGATTCTATAGGCCCTGATGAATATCGATTGTGGCCTAAGGATTTGTATTCTGTAGGCAAAACTCAAGAGGCGTATGATAAACAATTACTCCGTGATTGGTTAACCGAAAACGGTTATCAACAAAAATTCGATGAGTCGAGGGCGAAAAACCAAGAGCCTATAGCTCCATCGATTCCTCAAGGTTTGATTAAGAAAATAACTGATCGTTATATCATTGCATATGAACGATTTTCCAAAAAATCCCTTTCACCATAATTTTTCAAATTTTACAAATATTTCAAATGACTGTTTTGGCCTTCTCGTAGCATGGAATGCTTAGATATCCGAAAAATTTTCCAAGAAGGGTTAATTTATAATTAATTTCGTATTGCTATGAACTATATTATTATTATACTAAATAGATAATATTGTTATAATAATTATTATAATAAATTAGTTATTATCATAGGGATTGAAGATTACTAATACTAAAAAAAAATTGATGCGAATAGACAAAAAAATATGATACAACGATCTTTTAGCTTACTTGATAACTCAAAACTATAATGTCTATATTAATGGAAAAATCCATTAGGGTAAATAGAATAGTTACAACTTCAGGAATACAAGCTAAAGCTATAGAAGAACCAACTAGAACAAAAATTCTTAAAATATTATACAAAAAACAATTAAATGCTGAACAAATTTTAGCCGAATTAAAAAAAACTGGATATAATAAAGCACTAACCACTATTCGACATCATATAGATATTTTAAAAATTTCAGGATTAATTGAAGTTGTGAAAATCAAAGAATGTAGAGGAGCTATTGCAAAATTTTATGGAACTTCTACAAAACTTTTAGAGTATGATACCCCAGATGATTTTGATTCTAAATACGCTAATCTCATAAAATCAACCTCTGGCAAGATCGAAAAACTTGTAAAAAATATCTCACAAAAAACTTATTCTAAAACAAAAAATCAAAAAACCTCCGAAATTGAAAATTATAATCAATACCTACTTATGGAAATTGTTAATCGTGCGTTAACAAATGTTTTAGAAAATTCTAAAATTAAATAATTTCAATTGAAAAAATCCCATTAGTTTTTGGATTTTGTAAAATTTGAATTAATTCTCTTGGAATAGAATCTGAGGCTTTATCACAATTTACCGCTAAAGTTCTGGGACAAACATAGTCACTTTTTCTTAAAACAATGTCATTGGGATCGGAGCAAATAAGATCTCGATGTCCTGTTCCTTTAATTTTAAAAATATAATCATTTACAATAATAGAAAAAATTACTCTAGAATTAGGATCTTTTAGTTTTTCCTTAATTTTAGATGGGATCTCACTGCAACCATATTTTGCATTTATCCCAATAATGCAATCTCCACTTGGAGTTAGAGCAGATTCCTTTGTAATCTCAATTGTATTTTTGTGAAGTGATCTAATATTTTCATGACCACTAAAAGGAATTTCAAAATGCACAATTTTAACGGGACTAGACTTAAATTAAACTTTCAAAGCATTCAAGATTGATTTGCTACCAGCACAACAAGGATATGATAGAGCAATTACGGTTTTTTCGCCTGATGGTAGATTATATCAAGTAGAATATGCAATTGAAACTGTACGACGTGGAACAATTGCAGTTGGGATTAAAAGTAAAGATGGAATCATCATTGCTGTAGAAGAAAAACCAAGAAAACTTCAGATTTCTCAAACTGCTCAAAAAATATTTCAAATAGATGATCATGTTGGAGTAGCAGCAGCAGGTTACATTCCAGACGCTAGAAGCCAAGTTGATAATGCGAGATTTTTCTCTCAAAGTAACAAATTGATTTATGACGAAACAGTAGATGTTGAAGCCATTGCCAAACACTTGGCTGATCAATGTCAACAATTTACACAGTATGCTGGAGTTCGTCCATTTGGGGTATCATTAATAATTGGAGGCATTGACTCTGGAGGACCGGAACTTTTTTTGACAGATCCAAGTGGAACATACATCTCTTATGATGCAGTAGCAATTGGTTCAGGATCTGATCAAGTAACAGAATTTCTTGAAAAAAATTACAAACCAGATATTTCTTTTGATGATGCTGGGACACTAGCTGCTGCATCTATATCCATTGCAAGTGAAGATAAAGAAAGTCCACAACATATCATAATGTCTCAAATCCTAGCTGACACAAAAACATTTGAAATCATGCCTGAAGAACAAATTAAAAAATACTCAAAAAATGCATCTGAAAAATATCCATCTGACAAAAGCTAACAGATAGTATTATTACAATTAAAATAAAGTTAATACATTGACAATTTCGATCGCTATTCCTGATTCGTCTTTATCTGATGATATAACACAAAAGGAAAAATCTGCTAAAATTTCTAAAATAGCAAGGGCATGTTCTATTTTTCAAATAGATGAAATTTTCATTTATCATGAAACTTTAGGGGAAAAAAGTGATGCCATACTCATGGCTACAATTTTAAAATATTTGGAAACTCCGCAATATTTTAGAAGAAATTTGTATCCAAAAATGGATTTACTAAAATATGCTGGGATCTTACATCCATTAAATATTCCAAGTCACAGCAAAATCTCAGATCCAAGAAAAATCAATTCTGGTGATATACGAGAGGGACTAGTAGTTTCAATAAAAGGAAAAAAATTTGTAGATACTGCGATTAATCATTTGGTACCATATTTTGGGAAAGAAAAAACTGGGCAAAGAATAACGGTGCAATTTAAAACTAGTAGTCCTAATTTCACAATTAAAGAGATTTCTAGAGATGATGTAAAAGAGTATTGGGGATACAAAGTAAAAGAACGAGGGAATCTTTTTTCATTACTTTCGTCGTGGGACGGAAAAATTATTTTAACATCCAGAAAAGGAAAATTAATTTCGAAAGAATTTCTAGAATCATTTTCAGAAGGGAATGTGTCGACTCTTGTAGTTTTTGGTTCTCCTGAGCGTGGTCTTCATGAAATTATGGGTGGAAAAATTAACCAAGTTCAAAATTCAAAAATTTTGAATTTCTTTCCCAATCAGGCTACTGATACTATTAGGTTAGACGAGGCAATTAATGGCGTGCTTTCAATTCTTAATCTATTTCAAACACATTAGATTTAATATCCAAAAATTAGATCACAAGATATGGCTAAACAAAAAAAGTTTCTTCTCTTTGCAATAATAATAGGAATTGCTGGAGTTGTTATAGGTTCCATAACAATATTTTATTACATAGAAGGTTTGTTAAGTACTTGATAATTTTTACAAAATTTTCATGTAAACCTTGAAATTTTTAGTAGATATATAATGGGGTTAACGACTTTTTTCGTTTATCTATGGGTCATAGAAAACGTAGTTCTCCACGTAGAGGAAGTTTGGCATATCTTCCGAGAGGACGTGCTAAAAGTATGGAAGCTAGAATTCGCGCATGGCCTAAAATTGACTCTGAAGAACCAAAACTATTAGCGCATGCAGGTTTCAAAGTTGGATGCGTTCAACTTGTTAGTATAGATGATAGAGATAAAACTCCAAACTCTGGAAAACAACTTGTTAGTCTTGGAACAGTTATTGTTACTCCCCCATTATTTGTAATGGGAATTCGTGGATACACAAAAGTGCATATGGGATTTCAAGCTGATTTTGATATTTATGCAAAAGACCTACCAAAACATTTTTCAAAATTTTTAAAATTAAAAACTGAAGGAAGTAATTCAGAACAAGTTGAGAAACATCTTGGTCGAATTAAAGCAATTTATGCCATAGTTGGAATTACCCCAACCTCCAATCTTGATCAAAAGAAACCTTACATTTTTGAAGCTGCTGTAAAGGGAGGAGACATTAAAAAACAATTTGAATTTGTAAAAAACATACTGGGTAAAGAAGTGAAAATTGATCAAGTCTTTGAGACTGGGGCAAGCGTTGACACTGCTGCCATTACTAAAGGAAAAGGATGGGAAGGCCCAATTACTAGATGGGGTGTGAAAAAGAAACAACACAAATCAAGAAAAAGCGTAAGAGAAGTTGGTTCATTAGGTCCTATTTCTCCTCAAAATGTAATGTACACAGTTCCCAGAGCAGGTCAAAGAGGATTTCATCAAAGAATTGAATACAATAAAAGAATTATGATAATGAGTAATACCGAAAAAAATGAAATAAAGATTAACCCAGAAGGAGGTTACAAACATTTTGGATTAGTGGATGGTGACTTTGTTATTTTAAAAGGCTCTGTTCCAGGAACTTATCGACGATTAATTAAATTACGTTCTCAAATAAGAAACGTACCTTCTAAAATTCTCAAACCAAATATTCTGGAGGTAATTTTGTAATGAAGATTCAAACTTTAACGACTACTGGAACAAAAGAAACTGAAATTGAATTACCCTTAGTTTTTTCTACCCCATTTAGGAAAGATCTTATTCACAAAGCAGTAATACATCTTACAACTAATAAATTTCAAAAACAAGGGCGACATCCAACTGCAGGAGAAGATGTTGTAGCTGATTCAAATAATCCGCCAACTGGTCAAGGCAGAGCAAGAATTGCCCGTATGAGAGGAGGAGGCGGAGGACGACAAGGCGAAGCAGGAGAGGTTGCGTCAATTCGAGGCGGAAGACAAGCTCATGCTCCTACTTCAGAAAAAGTTATTGTAAAAAAACTAAATAAAAAAGAAAACAAACTTGCACTGTGTTCAGCTATTGCAGCCACTTCGTCAAAGAAAATCATCGAGTCTCGTGGTCATATCTTAGAAAAAATCGATTCCTTTCCTATAATAGTTTCAGATGATATTGAAAAAGTCTCAAAAGCTAGAGATATGAAAAAAATCCTTGGAGCACTTCATCTAACTCCAGACATTGAAAGATTGCTATCTAGAAAAGCTAGAAGTGGAAAATCTGCATTAAGGGGACGTGGGATAAAAACTGGAAGAAGCGTTTTATTTGTAACAAAGGATGATGCTAAACTTTCAAAAGCGTGTGGTTCATTTCGAGGAGTTGAAGTCTGTTCTGTGAAGAATCTCAGTGTTTTGGATTTAGCACCAGGAGCAGTTCCAATTAGATTAACAGTTTATTCAAAAAGTGCAATTGAGGAAATTTCTAAAATTAAATCCACACATCTTGAATTAATGGTGAAATTAAAATGAATTTAGACGAGGCCACAAAAATTATTTTACGACCTTACATTACAGAAAAAACATTTGCTATGGTAGAAAAAGAACAAAGAATTTGTTTCATTGTAGATGATAATGCCAAGAAACCAAAAATTGCCCAAGCGATAAAGATCCTATACGATGAAAAAGTACTTCGTGTAAATACCGCTAGAACAATTTATGGGAAAAAGGCTTTTGTAAAATTTGAAACCCCAGATAAGGCGCGAGATTTAGCAACAAAGATAGGAATGCTATAATATGGTTCTAAAATCCTCCCTATTTACAATCAAGGAGAAAGATAATGGCTAAAAAATTCGATTATCACGGAATTAATTTACAGGAATTGGAGAAACTGTCCATGGAGAAACTTTTTCAGATGTTTCCATCTAGAGCTAGAAGATCTCTTACTCGCGGAATTAATGAGAGTAAAAGAAAATTAATTGAAGAGATAAAATCCGCAAAGGCAGGTAATCTAAAGAACCCAATTAGAACTCACCTAAGAGATTTGATAATTCTTCCTTACATGGTTGGTGTCCAAGTAAATGTATACTCGGGAAAAGAATTTACTCCTGTTACTATTTCTCCACAAATGATTAACCATTATCTTGGCGAATTCGTTATTACAAACAAAAGAGTCTCGCATGGTGCTCCTGGAGTAGGTGCATCCAGGTCAAGTCTATACGTCCCATTGAAGTGATTAATATGTCTAAATTCAAATACGCGTTTCAAAATTTTGATTCTACAAGACATGTAAGAGCTTCTTTGAGAGAAAAACAAATTTCACATAAACACGCTCGTGAAATTGCACTTGCAATTAAAGGCCTTTCTATAGAAAAAGCAAGAGACTATCTTCAAAGTGTAAGAAATCTGAAACGTGCTGTTCCTTTTAGAAGGTATAAGAATCAAGTAGGCCATAAATCTGATCCTGGAGTTATGTCAGGACGATATCCACAAAAATCTGCTATTGAATTTCTTAAACTTCTTGATAATTTAGAATCTAATGCTGAATACAAGGGTATGGACTTAGATAGACTCAAAATCATTAACGCTAATGTACACAAAGGGGTAGTAATAAAAAGATTCATTCCAAGAGCAATGGGTAGAGCTACTCCAAAAAATAATGTATTGACTCATGTTGAACTCGTAGCTCAAGAGGTATAGAATTGTCAGCTGTAAAAAATGTAATTAAAGATAATTATAATATGATGTTGCTTAATGATTATCTACGAGCAAAAATTAAAGATGCAGGTTTTTCAAAGGTAGAAATATCTAAAACTCCAACAGGCTCTCGTATAGTATTGCATGTCACCAGACCCGGAATTGTAATAGGACGTAAAGGAAGTGGTATTCAAGAATTAACTGAGGTATTTACTTCACAATTTGGTTTAAAAAATCCACAGATTTCTGTTGTTGAAATTCCAAAACCAGAATTGTCCCCAAGTGTTATGTGTAATAGACTCGCGTCTCACATTGAAAGAGGTACCGCATTTCGACGTGCTACAATGTGGACTTTGCAACAAATTATGGAAGGGGGAGCAATGGGAGTTCAAATTACAGTTTCTGGGAAATTAAGAGGTGACCGTTCTGCATTTGAAAAACATTCTGTTGGAATTTTACCAAGAGCAGGTCACCATGCAGATGTAATAGTATCTGAGGACATTGCTCACGTAAAAACTCCTATGGGACTTATTGGAATTAGAATTAGAATAGCTGAAAAAGAAAAACTCATTCCTGAATTTGAATTTAAACAGAAAAAAGAAGAAAAAGTAAAGCAAGATGCTGTTCCAACGATTAAAGATGAATCTATAGAAAAGAAGAGCGATGAACCTGAACATGATGATAAACCCAAAACAGAACCTGAACATGATGATAAACCCAAAACAGAAACTGAACAAATTAAAATTGATGCAGAAAAAATGAAATCGATTGAAACGATGGAAGAAGAGGAAAATAAATTAAAGAAATGACTAGATTAAAAATGAAAACGATAAACGCATTAAATGAAAAGGATTTACTAGATAGATTGCAGCAACTTCGTTCAGATCTTACAAAACTGAAAATAGATTCTGCTAAGGGTACATTGCGTAAGCAAAGCGGGAAGATAAAACCATTGAAACGGAATATTGCAAGAATCTTGACAAAATTAAATGAGATGAAGAAAAAATGATTACGCTTGAAAATATCCAAATACATGAATTAGTTGGACTAAAAACAATGATTTCAGATTCACCTAACAAGCAGATTATAGGATTATATGGTACTATTGTTGATGAGACTAAATCCATGTTTGTCATTAATACAAAAAAAGGATTTAAAATGATTCCAAAAAAACACAATACTTGGAAATTCCATGTTAACAATAAGGAAACAACTCTATCAGGGACTCTTTTTGAAAAAAGATCATTTGATAGATTGGAGACAAAGATATGACAAGAAATATAGGAATTCCAATCACTGTGCCAAAAAAAGAGTGCACTGATAAACATTGTCCATTTCATGGAATTTTAAGTGTTAGAGGAAAATTATTTGAAGGTAAAGTTGTTAGTGCAAAGGCCAAAAATACAATTGTATTACAAAAAGAATCGCTTGTTTATTTTACTAAATTCAAAAGATACGCCAGAAGTAAAAGTACAATTCATGCTTACAAACCCTCATGTATTGATGTTGAAGAAGGCGATTTAGTTTTAACTGGAGAATGTAGACCAATTTCAAAATCTGTTTCCTTTGTTGTTGTGGAGGTTAAAAAGTAGTGTCACAAGGTAGAAGTCGTGGTAAAGCAAAAGGTGTACAAGAATTTAGGCCTTATGTAACCAGAGTACTTCCTGTAGGTGCTCAAATTAAATGTGCTGATAATACTGGCGCTAAAATATTAGAGATAATTATGGTTCATAAAATCAAAACACGTGCATCTAGACTGCCTGCAGCTGCTGTGGGTGATTATGTCAGTGTTGTAGTGAAAAAAGGCCCAGCTGAATTAAGAAAACAAGTTCATGGCGCAGTTGTAATTAGACAAAAGTACGCAGTTCGAAGACTAAACGGAGTTAGAGTAACTTTTGAAGACAATGCTGCAGTTCTTGTAACTCCAGAAGGCGAAATTAAAGGAACTGACATCAAAGGACCTGTAGCTGCTGAAGCAGCAGAAAAATGGCCTAGAGTAGCAAGTATAGCATCAATGGTGGTATAATTGAAACCAACAAAAATGAGAAACCGTCAAATCTATCAAGCACCATATGCTGTAAGAAGTAAACAACTTTCAGGACCACTTTCAAAAGAACTTAGAAAAAAATATGGAAAACGAAGTATACGATTATCTCTTGATGATTCTGTCCGAATTATTCGAGGAGAATACAAAGGCATTGATGGAAAAATCACAAAAATTTCTGTAGCAAAAGGTTGTATAGCAATTGAAGGAATTAAAAAAGAAAAATTAAAAGGGGAAAAAATTGATGTTTACATTCCGTCTTCTAATATCTTGATTACCTCACTTAACACTGATGATCATTGGCGTAAAAGTAAATTAGAGGGTAAAAAACCTAAATCTACTCCTAAAGAAACTAAACCGGAAAAAACTAAAGAAACTAAACCGGAAAAAACTAAAGAAACTAAACCGGAAAAAACTAAAGAAACTAAACCGGAAAAAACTAAAACAAACTCTAAGGAGGTTAAAAACTA
>Ga0209997_10000217_pt1 | contig 18174 bp, 15 predicted proteins | sample CR04metaG_FD_182079 | JGI IMG/M metagenome (GOLD analysis project Ga0209997, IMG submission 182079) | Deep subsurface microbial communities from Mariana Trench to uncover new lineages of life (NeLLi) - CR04 metaG (SPAdes) (version 2) | ecosystem: Environmental > Aquatic > Marine > Ocean trench...
CTTCGTGACAAGAACCTATGCATACTCCGGGCAATTCTCGCAGGGTGGATGCTGGCCGCGATTGTGGCCGCATCTCCACTGATGGGGCAGTCACCCAACTATGGAGTGGGTCGATCACCCACTCCTGAGGAGATCAAGAGCTGGGACATCAGTATTGGTCCGGATGGGAAGGAACTCCCGCCTGGAGAGGGTAGGGCAATCGAAGGAAAGGAAGTCTATACCCGTCGCTGTGCGGACTGCCACGGCTCAAAAGGTCAGGGTGGTGCTCAGGGAGAAGCCCTGGTGGGTGGAGAGGGGACCTTGGACAGTACCCAACCGGTGAAGACGGTGGGCAGCTACTGGCCCTATGCTACGACGCTTTGGGACTACATCAATCGCGCCATGCCCTTTGACAGCCCCGGATCTCTGACCCACAAACAGGTCTATGCCCTTGTCGCCTACCTTCTCTATCTCAACGGCATCATCGAGGAGGAGGAAGTACTCAATGCCCAGACCCTGCCCCAGGTCCGGATGCCCAATCGAGAAGGCTTTGTTCCCGATCCGCGGCCCGATGTGGGAACGAAGGATCAGAGCCAGATGCATTGATTTTGGTCAGCGGCCCACGATCTTGCGAATCGTCCTCTCATCCAAGGCGGGTGTTCGAACCGGATCGTTTCCCTGAACCACCGCCAAGACAGCACTGTCCGTAAACAACTCCTTGATATCGGAAGGAATCCCGTCGGCTGCCAATTCACTTCCGATCCGTTCCACCATCTCCGGGTGATCGGTCAAATAGTCAGCCAGAAGGGGCCACCTCAACTCCATGAGGGTCCACAACGCCAAGGGCCCTGTTTCCATATCGCTGCCCTCCAGAAGAGCGATCGCCTTTCGGAACGTATAAGCGTTGATAAATCTCTTCATGGAACGAGGGTTGGGATCCAGCAAATCGACGAAGGGGTGCAAAAGATGCTCGCTCTTCTTGCCGGCAGCAGGTTTCATGATTCGCTTGGCAGCGACACCCAGCAAGGCCTGCTGAACCAGAAGGTCGCCTCTATAGTCGTGAACCTTAAACAAGATCTTCTCTTCGTCGCTCTCCCTACCCAGGATCTTCTCGGCTTCCTTTTCCGCACGGCGAAGCTCAGTTTCTACTTTTTTCGGGCTCTTGGAGGCCTTCATTTCTGTGAGCCGATCCCAGTATCGCCTCTGGGTGGCAACGGGCATCCTGGGCACCGGAACTGAGATTTGGAACATCTTCTCAAGGAACAGATGGGAAAGAGGATGTCCCGCCTGGCCGATCGATCCGTTGAATTCTCCATAGGATTGTTCATAACTGGCTCGCAGCCATTTCCGGTCTGCGGCAACCACGAAGACGACTTTGGACTCATGAAAGAAGGTCTGAATTTCCTGCAGGAGCTCGACCACATAGCTCCCTTCGCAGCGGTCCAGATCGTCGATAAAGACGGCACAGGGCTGACAAGCGCCTTGGACCATTTTCTTGAAATGCCGAACAATCATGGGCACGGAATCCCGGTGATGCTCCATAAAGATCCTGGCCGAGCGACTGGATCCCATGAGCCAAAAGCGACTGAACAGGACACCCGCGCCCCAGAGTGTCATCAATCCGGCCAGGGTCCTGAGTAGGGTCTCAACATTCCCCTCCAGGTCCGCTTCGGTCATGAACCAGATGCCCCAGAGAATCAGGGCCCCTGTTAGAATCTGAAAAGCCCGACCGGCCTGGAAACGCCACCAGCGGTCACGGATCACCAGCCGCAGGGCACGAAAGAAGCTGATCTTTCTGAGTGCGCGGAACCTTTGCCGGTAGACAGCGTTGAGCAAAGCCCACCAGGGAGGACCCATCCCCTGATAGCGCCAGGCGTTGAAGTCAACCACCATCCACTTTTGCCCCAGTCCACCGGATACAAGCTCCTGGCGCAAGAAGTTGAGCAGCGAGGTTTTTCCCGAACCCCAGGGGCCGTGGATCAATACTCCAAAGGCCTCTCCAGGCATCTCTTCCGTCCTGGAAGAGGCGGTCCATTGGTTCTTCTTGGGCCTGGCCCAAACCTCATGGATTCGCTCCGCTAGGATCTGGGCAAAGGGTCTGCTTCCCAATTCATCAATCTCCGTCGGATGATCCGAATGGGTGGGAACCAGGTCGGTGGGAGTCCCCTGGAAGGTCTCCGGAACTATGGGTTTTGCTGCCTTCCCCGTGTCGGGAGTCTCGGCAAAGGGCTCCTCTTCCATGCTCGGTTGCGGTACTACCGGTTCTGGTTCAGTAGCAGGGGGCTCTTCCAGAGTCAGTACCGGTTCCAGGTTCTCGGCAACGGCTTGCTCTTGTGGGATCTCTTCCCGTTCAAGGGTGGCAACGGCTGACCGCTCCGGTGCTGTGAATGCCGGTTCCAGGGTTTGGTCAGCGGAGGGCTCCAGTGTTGCAGTCTCTTCAGAGGTTTCGGTGGCCGAATGCTCCTGGTCCCCGACCGGTTCGTCCCCGGTGTCCGCCGGTGCAATGGTCTCCTGCGGGGATGGTTCGTGCTGGGCATCCCCATCCAGGACGGCTGAACTCAACTGTTGCGGGGTCAGATTTGACGCATCCGCCAGCAGGGTCCCCGTCAAATCCGCTCCACTGAGAGTCGCTTCCATCAGGTTGGTCCCTTTGAACATCGCCTCTCTTATCTTGGCCTGAGTCAGGTCGGCTCCATTCAGGTTGGCCTCACTGAGGTCCGTCTCATTGAGCATGGCCTGGCTCAGATTGGCTCCCTGGAGGTTCGCTCCCATGAGCTTCGCTCCCGTGAGGTTGGCCTTCGTGAGATTGGCTTCGCTCAGGTCTGCCTCGCAGAAGTTCACTCCCATAAAGTTTCCCTGGCTCAGGTCGGCTCCTTTTAGATTGGCGCCCATGAGATTCGCTTCGCTCAGGTCCGCCCCGCTCAGATTGGCGTCTCGGAGATCCATCTTCATGAGCTCCGCCTGGTAGAGGTTGGGACACTCATCAGGATGTTTCTTCCTCCATTTATTCCAGGCCTTCCTACCTTTCTGTAGGATCTTCAGATGTTCCGGTTTGGCCATTTTGTTGAACCTTTCAAGCTCACGACTGGGGCAACACATCCTGCCAGCCAAGGGAGAGCAACTCTCTCAGTGCTAAGTTCTCATTTCAGTGTCCTCTATCTGAGGAAAGCCTTTCAACCTAGGGCGCCTTGCTGGCCTTCACCTTCCCCGCTATAATCCTCAAATTAGAAGAAAAGAAAGAGTCCCCGAATGGACTTTCCTATTAACCCGTTGGAGGAGAATAAATGACCTACTACGGAGCAAAAGAGTTGAGCGAGAGTTTCCGGACGGTCCGGAAGAACACCATCATCACCGCCGAGGATATTCCTGAGGATCAGTACAACTTTCAGGCGACTCCCGACACGGACAGCGTGGCCCGGCGGCTGGCTCACATCGCGGTTGTCTTCAACTTCCAGCACCAGATCCATGCCGTTGAGGCCCGGACGACTCTGGAGGGCTTTGACTTTCCCTCACTCATGCAGCGCCTGAAGGCTGAAGAGGAGCAGCCCAGAAGCAAGGAAGAGATCATCGAACTGCTGCGCAACAATGGAGAGAAGTGGGCCCAATGGCTGGAAGGACTCTCTGAGGAATTCCTGGCGGAACGTGTGGGCATGCCACACGGTGGCCCTCCTCCTGACAAGAGCCGGTTCGAAATGATCCTTTCCGTGAAAGAGCACGAAATGCATCATCGGGGCCAGCTGATGCTGATCCAGCGAATGCTGAAAATCGTGCCTCACCTCACGCGCAATATGGAGGCCCGTCTGGCCCAGATGCAGGATGCAGCGAAAGCTTAGTACTTAGCCCGGAATATACATCATCCGGTCTACTCCAGTAGACCCACCTCTTTGAAGTACCGTTCCGCCCCTTTATGGAAGGGAACCACGGGTCCGAGGACTGCCATTTCCGGGTTGAAGGCCTGCATCGAGGGATGGATTGCCTGAACCTCATCCACGTGCTCCAGGATGGCCTTGGTGATCTGATAGACCAACTCTTCGGAGATTTCCTCACGCACTAGGATGACGCTGGAGGTGGCCAGGGTAGGAACATCTTCACTCAAGCCGTAAACGTCCCTGGCAATGGTTTCGGATAGGTAATAGGGATATTTTTCAATAACCTTTTTCCTGTGCTCCTCGCTCACGGGCAGCATTCGAAACTTGTTGGTGACGGCAAACTCCAGGAGAGAGGGAGCGGGTGGGGCCATATAGAGAACCGAAGCATCCACACGACGGTCACCCAGGGACTGAAGTGAATCCCTAAAGGGCAAATAGATAGGGGTGAAGTCCTCGAAGGATATCCCCATCTCCTGATACACCTCTCTCTGTCTGGGAATCGCTCCATGCCCCGGAGGGCCCAACACCACTCTTTGTCCCTTGATGTCCTCAACCGACCGCAGGTCGGAGTTCTCGAGCACAACCATCTGAAGATAACCCAGCTGGAAGGTGGCTATGAGAGTACGGATGTTGGGGAAAGACTGCTTGTAGGGCAGGTCTCCCTGGTAACCGTTTAAAGCGGTGGCGGCAATCGAGAGACCAATATCGGCTTGGTCGGTGCCCAGAAGCCGTACGTTCTGAACGCCTCCCTCCGTAGACTCGACATTGACTCGGATACCGGGGACGTATTTGTTGATGACATTCCCTACCACCCCGCCAATGGGATGCCAACTACCCCCGCTTGGCCCGGCGGCAATGCTCAATAAGGTCTCCCTTTCCCCACAGGTAATCAGGAAAACCAGGGCAAAGGCGGCAACGATGATCTGTGTAAATGCTCTTTTCATCACTTGTCTAGCCCGGATTATGCATAGGTTCTCGTCACGAAGCCGGCGGAAGCGCCGGCCTGATGCGTTGCGCCACGGGTGACCGAGGCCCCCGCAAGCGTACTGTAGGGTACGCTGAGGAGGCCGACGGAGTGGGCACCCGCTTTGCGGGTCGCACAGTCAGGCCGAGTGATTTCGGCGATGCAGTAGAGAATTTATGCATATTCCGGGCTGAACCCTCTCGACTCACGGAACCACTCATTATAGAGCGAGTCGCAAGGGATTCCCAATCTTTGTTTTTATGGAGGGGACAGGGCCAGCGCTGAGCCGTACTCCTGATTTTGGTGACCTGCGTCACTGTAAAGCAGCCCGGATATTACTAAAATCGTCTGAGTGAAGGAGACGAGTCAGTCTCTGAAGACAGGGATCGATGCTAAAAGAAAGTGGAATGAATCCTCAATGAGTGGCTCGTTTTCGTTTTAAGAGTTTTTAAAAGGGAGAATGACCTATGATGAAAAGAAAAACGCTTCCGTTTGTTTTGGCGCTTGCTTTCTTGAGTCTAACCAGTCTATTTGCCCAGACCTCGAATTACGAGGTGACCAATGCCGTCGTGACCACCACAATCGCAAATCGGATGCCGGAGGTACAGACAGCAAACAACACGTTCGCCTCTACCGTTGAGAGGCTCTTCTACTTCACGAAGATCGAGCAGGCTACGCCGCCCACTTCCATTCTCCATGAATGGTACTGGCAGGGCGCATTGCTTGCCACCGTTGAACTCGATGTCAACTCCAAAGCCTGGAGAACGTGGAGTTCAAAGCGAATTATGCCTCACCAAACCGGGAGGTGGACGGTCATCTCGAAAAGGCCTGACGGTAGCACTGCTCAAACCACTTCCTTTTCTCTTGAACATGATGCCAGGACGGTCGAACTGGAAATTCAAAGCACTCCTGGTGATGCGATCGTCTATGACGGCAGTAACATCCTGGGAAGCACGGGCGAAAATGGCCTCAATGTGGTGAGGTTCTGGGAAGTGGGAGACTACACACTGGATATCACCAAGGCCGGCTATGAGTCCGGGTCCGTCAGGATCAGTGTGGACGAAGAACCCACCCGCGTGCATGAAATGATCACGCTGAAAAGGCAGGAGTAACTCACTCTCTGGTCGTCCCGGTGAACGGAAAACGCTGGCCAGGGATTACAAATACACCGTCCTAGCCTCGCTCAATACTCCAAACCAGTCGAGCTCCTTCCACACTCGATGTTCGCGAATTCCATCGCGCCGGTTGTCAGACCATCCCTCTAAAACCCAGTGGAGAAGCCGTCTTTTAGACGGCTTGATTCGTCAACGTCGAAGAGTGTAGGAGAACCCGATCGATGGCTCAGCGCAAGAAACAGTCGTCGAAGCAGGAGTCTGAGGACGCTGCTTTAGCTTCACAGAAAGAATCCCTGGAGGATGCTTTGGCCTCCAAGAGAACATCGCCAGAGGATGCTTTAGCTTTGAAGAAAAGGTCCGCCGACGATGCCTTAGCTTCCAAGACCAAATCCGCAGATGACATTCTGGCCCTCAAACTCGATGCGGAAAGGCGGAAGAGCGAGGCTGAGAGAGTCAAACTCTGGCTTGAAGCAGAGGAGATCAGGAAACGCCTTCACACCAAGTGGTACCAGGAATCCACGACCCTGAAATGGGCTGCGGCCGGAATCGTGTTTGGGGTACTTCTTCTCACCTGGATGATCGGTTATGTTCGGCCCGTCTTAGAGTACGAGCAGGAGATCGCAGGATTACGGGGTGAAGCTGCATTACTGGAAAGTCAAAAGCTGGCCCATCAAAACGCCCTAGATCGAGCTGAGATTAAGCAAAGAGCCAAGGAACTCCAAAGAAAAGACAAGACCATCAAGGAAGAACTGGCATTTTTGGCTGCCGAGCGGGAAAATCTCCAAGCCTTACTGACCCATACCCAAGAAGACAAGACCCAATTGGCCAAACGATACGCAAGGCTCGCTTCCGACTATGGCAACATGGCCAAAAGGCAACAGTTTACGGAGAGACAACGAGCTCAATTCGCTAACCTGGAGGAATCCGTATCTGCGGAAGTCGAAGCATTGAACCGGGACATTGAAGAAGTTCAGAAAGCCGTGCAGGAATCTGAAGTGCGGGTGCGAACCATTCAGACCCAGTTGGACACCCGTGAAATACAAGGGACAAAGACCCGGATCGTCCACAGCAAGAAAAGCACGGAAGAGGCTGCCCAGATTGAGAAGCGGCTGAGCGATTTGGGAGCGGATGTTCAACGCAGCCCCTATCCTGAGAAGGACTGGACAGCAAGCACCGCACTATTTTACTACGACAACTCCATGCTGACATCCGCACTACAGATTCAAACCGCGATCGCTGATATCGTAGAAGTGGAGATGATTCAGAGCTCTGTTCTGCCTGTCGACTGGAAAACACCCACACCCAAGGCTGGCACCAAGGAGGATCCCCTCCGCCCGGTGCTGCCTCTTGCCTCCTGGCTGGAAACCACTCTCTTGCAGGCGGGCTTCGAATGGGTGCTGATGCTCGACTAGCTGTTCGTCCGCACCCCCAATCCTAGTTCGACCATTGCCTTTCCATCCCTGTACGCCTATATTAAGGCCGGCATGGCTAAATGGACTTTTGAGCCCGGACACTCTGCGGCCGAGTTCTCCGTTCGGCACATGATGGTGGTTTGGGTGCGTGGACACTTCAAGAACATTACAGGCACCATCGAGTTTGACCCTGAGAATCCAGCCGAATCCTCCGTCGATACCAGCATTAATACGAAAGAGCTTTGGAGCGGAGACGCGGACAGGGATGGCCACTTGGGAGGTAGCGATTTTCTGGATGTGGAAAACCATTCCACAATTACGTTCAAGGGAAATGAGGTCGAAGTCATCGGAAAGAACGACTTTCGAGTCACCGGTGATCTGACCCTTCGCGGGGTTACCCGAAGGGTGACTTTGGAGGTTAACTATCTAGGGCAGTGGGGCACTCCCTTCTGGGTGGATGGAAAGGACCAGGGACCCAAAATGCGTGCCGGTTTCGTAGCCAAGACCACGATTGATCGAACCGACTTCGGAATAAGCTGGAACGGGGAATTGGAAAATGGTGGCGTCGTCGTGGGTAAGGATGTCCTGATTACTATCGATATAGAGGCACTTCTGGAGTAGTCAGAAGGCAGGTCTAGCCGGGAATATCCGAATGCCGGCTAAGCCTTCAGGGGAAACAGCCGGTTAAAAGTTCCACTAAAAAACTTTTCCTTGGTGGGATCATCCACCCCGATTCTTTCCAGAACAGCAACTTGATCTTCCCAGACCCTCCGCTGCCATCCGCGCGGAAAGAAAGAGGAGTCGGTACCAAAAAGGAGCCGATCGGGTCCCACCACCTCCAGTGCCTGACGAAACACATCTTCAAGATTCAGAGAAGGGTGATACTTGATCCAGCTGTTGGAACTGGAAGTATCCAGGTAAATATTTGGACAAAGGTCGGCGACCATCAGTGCTTCCCTCAAGAGCCCCGCTCCAAAATGAGGGATGATCATGGGGAGTTCCGGATAACTTAGTGCTACGGAGTGTAAATCGAGTGGGCTGGAAAAGCGCATGGCAAACTGGCTGGACAGCCCCAGTTTCTTTCGCACGCCCAGGGACAGGACCCCGCAATGGACAAACACCACGACCTCATCCAGGGAGGCTGCGGCCTCAAAAACCTCGATGGCCTTGTCTTCATACACATGAAATCGATGCATTGCCGGAAAGAGGCAGATGCAGCGCAAGCCGAGTTCGCCAACCGCCCAACGAATTCTCTCCACTGTTTTCGCCTGGGTTGGATTCACCATAAAGAACCCGACAAAACGTTCAGGATGCTGGGCTACCGCGACGGCTACCGACTCTTCGTCACCTGGGACACTGGCGATCAGGGCGGCCCGGTCGACCTGGTTCGAGTCCAGTTCCCGGACCCACCTTTGAGCCAACGCTTCGGGAGTTTGTGGGGCCTCCCAACCCAACGACCGGATCATCTCCTCGACAGCATTCCGAGCGTCCTGAAGGCCTTTCTCTCTGGCCAGCATCTGAAAGAAAGTAGGCGAGAAAAAATGACAGTGACAATCGTTGAGGGACGGATTTGTGGACATTCAGGGAACGAACTTCAACCCCTTCACAGACCTTCTGTGGGCAGCACTGGAGGATCTACCGGAATCGAACCTAACCCTTGATCTTCTTGCTCTCCGCGTTCTTCCCGATATCGCAATTTGCGCAGTGCCTTGGCTTCAATCTGGCGAATCCGCTCTCGAGTCACGGAGAACCTCTGCCCAACCGATTCCAGTGTCTCTTCCGACCCATCGCCAATGCCAAACCGCATACGAATGATCTGTTCCTCACGAGGGGTCAGGGTGCCCAAGAGGGCTGCCGTCTGGTCTTTCATGCTGATATCGATCAAGACCTCGGCTGGGGAAATCGCCGTAGGGTCTTCGATGACATCACCCAGGAAACTGTCTTCGTCTTCGCCAATGGGAGTCGCCAAGGAGATGGTTTTCCGGGTGAGTTCAAGCATCTCCCTGACCTGAGTCTCGGAACTGTTCATTTTAAAGGCAACCTCTGCGGAGGTGGGCTCTCGCCCACATTCCTGAAGCAAAGCCCGTGAGGTCTGGATCATCTTGTTGATCCTTTCAATCATATGCACCGGAATCCGAATCGTCCTGGCTTGATCGGCAACGGCTCGGGTGATGTTCTGGCGAATCCACCAGGTGGCATAGGTAGAGAACTTATAACCTCTTTGATATTCAAACTTGTCGACGGCTTTCATCAAGCCGATATTTCCCTCCTGGATCAGATCAAGGAACTGAAGTCCTCTTTTGAGATACTTCTTGGCAATGGAGACTACCAATCGCAGATTGGCCTCGACCAATTCTTTTTTCGCGATCTCACCTTCCAGTTCTCCCTCCTGAATGGCCGCCAAGGTTCGTTTGAGTCCGGCAGGTGAGTCCAAGACTTCTTCCTCAATTTCCTTCATCTCCCTGCCAATTCCTCGTTGGCGCGATCGCACCTTTTTGGCCTCATCCTCTTTCAGCGGAGATTTCTGCAGCTCCTGAAGTCCCTTCGCTTCCCTCTCCAGTGCAACGATGTGCCCAACCGTGTTCTTGAGCACCTCGACAAACTCCTGGCGAATCGGGGAGGTCAGCTCCAGATCACGAATCAGGTGAGCTATGGAAATACGAAAGCGCGCCGTTTGCCAACGCAACCTTTTGTATGTCTTACTGTTTTTCTTACAGCGGCGCAGTCGCCTTCTGCTCTTTTCCGACTCGACTTCCAGAGTGGCGATTTCATCGATACGCCTGAGAACCCACCTGCGCCGCTTTTCAAGGAACTCTTCCTTGACCTCGTCTTTTCCACATACCACCAGGTTCCTGATATTCAAATCACCGTTCCGGAGCTCCCCTCCATACTTCGCGATCTGCCCGACAACGACCGGCGAACGCGACAAGGCGTTCAGAGCGTTCCTGCGACCCTTTTCAATTCTCTTGGCAATCTCGATCTCCCCTTCTCGACTCAAAAGAGGCACAGAACCCATCTTTCTCAAATAGACCCGGACCAGATCATCGATCTGCTCGAACCCTTCAACCTTTAAATTAGACTCCCGATACTCATCATTCATAGACCAGAGTTTTCCTTTCACGCTTTCTCAGCTCCTACCGTTATAGGCGTCTGAAGTTCAAGACGCTGTTTGCGTCGATTAGTTCCCAGCAAAGGACTTGGGCCGAATCTGAAACTGTGACAACTTGCTCGATAATCCTTTCAGCTGTTCGCGATCACACCGTTGATAGCTTCGGAGAACTTCCCGGATTCTCCCGGATCCGATCTTCAAAAGGCCACACACCCAGTAGAAGCTTCCTGAAGCTTTCTCCTCGGAAAAGAACCAATGAAGAGCATCCTGCTGCCATTTCTCCCAATTTGTTCGGTTTTCTCTTCCCGATCTGCTAGGAGTCCAAAGATCCCTTAATGCCTGCAGTAAGATGGCAACCGCCAGTTTCCTGATGGCTGCCTCCGGCCCTTTTGTCCGTCGGTAAAGCTGCGAGCTCACCAGTATCGGATATTTAACCTGTGCACTTGACATAGTGTTCGAGCTGAGTGCTTCGCCAGTGAGGAAACTATTTTTGTACAAAAGTACGAAGGGTACGACCGGTTACTTGGGATCCCTCTGCCTCGAGTACCACCGGTAATTGATATCGATGTACTCTTGCCACTGCTCAGGCACTTCTTCTTCGGGAAAAATGGCCTCCACGGGACATTCCGGAACACAGGCACCACAATCGATACACTCTTCCGGATCAATATAAAGCATCTTCTCGCTGTCAAACTTCTCTTCATCGGTGCGCGGATGGATACAGTCGACAGGACAGGAATCCACGCAGCCGCTGTCCTTCACACCGATACAAGGTTCTGTGATGATAAATGTCATCTTTGGATGCCCGCCCCAAGAGCACTCAAGCTCTTTTTATACTATTTTATCTAAAAATGAGCTCAAATCAACTTCCGGATCCAACGGGTTGAAGGCTGAAGCTTCGGTTTTTTTTGTGGCCTTCTGCAGGACGCATGAAAGCGCGCCTATAAACCTAAATTTATCAGAGGTTTATAGGACAACCACCCTCGATGTCAGGCAGTCGGAAATGTGTTCGAGTGGTTCAAACTCTGGCGGGACTAGGAAACGGAAGGGAAGAGGTGTTTTCGGAGGCCGAGGCGAGATACGAGGCTCGATTGCCTGGGAAACCCACTCCCACACCACGACGTAGGGACTGAAGGCTAAACCGAGTAGGCTTAGCCCTGTTCCGTTTTCGCATCAAGCAGTAGAGAAGCAGTCCGGTTAACATGGCAAAAATGGGCCTCTTGAAAATCAGGTGAAAGTTCAGGGAGAGTTTAACCAAGACATCTCCCAAGAACGGTGATCACCGTCACACGTAGGCCGGACTAGGCCAGATTAGTTCAGGTGCTCGTAAACGAGCTCCTCGAAACCTTGATATACGGCGATACAGGTCTCGTCATAGAAGGGCAAGACCTGCATGAGGATCACAGCAACAATTCCCTTCTCCGGATCCACCCAGAAGTGGGTGTTGGATAAACCCGACCAGCTGTAACTGCCCGGTGAGCGCAAATGGTCTTCCTTCCCACCTGCGACGGCAATCTGAAAGCCCAGGCCGAATTTGTCCCCCCTACGGGCTCCCATCGGAAAAGCTCGGGACAGTAAAGGATTTGGGCCCCTCTGGGTCTCAACAACCAGCTCGCCGATCTGATTCTGGGTCATGAGCTTGACAGAGTCTTCACCCAGTATTCGAGTCGGACCCAAGCTACCTCCACTCAGCAACATCTGTAGGAACCTCGCGTAGTCCTTTGCTGTGGAGAGCAAGCCGGCATCCCCGACAATAAAGGGTCGTTGTTTTTCCGGGTTGGGCCTCTCCCTCAGAACGCCATTTTCTCTTTGATGGCGGGTCACCCAGCGAGGGTACTTCTCCGCAGGGAGGACATAAAAGGTATCGGACATACCCAAGGGGTCAAAGATCCTCTCTTTTAGAAATTGAGGGAGCGTTCGGCCACTGAGTTCCTCCACCAACTCCCCGAGAACACGCACCTCCATACCGTAGGTCCACCTCTCTCCCGGCTCGTGAAGCAGTGGAAGCTCCCTTTCGGTTTTGCCCGTCTTCTCCACCAACCGGGCCATCAGGGAATTGGAAAAGCTGTACCCGAATCCCGCCGTAAATGTCAGCAAATGCCGAATGGTTATCTCACGTTCAGCGGGCTTGGTTGAATAAGTCCCATCCTCTTCGTCAAACGAGGTGATGACCTCCGGATGACTCAGCCAGTCGATGTACTGGGAGATCGGATCATCCAGGTCGAACCTTCCCTCGTCATACAGCGTCATAACGGCTACCGAAGTGATGGCTTTGGTCATGGAGGCAATTCCGAAGATGGTATCCTTTTGCATCTCAACATCATTCAGGACGTCCATCTTCCCGAAACTTTGGTGGTAAAGGATGCGATCCCGGTTGGCGACAAGGGCCACGACGCCAGGAATGTCCTTTCGATCGACTGCATCCTGAAGGAACTGATCGATCTCAGTGATGCCTTGTTCTGGAATACCCGGCCGGGCCACCTGCTGAGGCTGGAAGCACCCCACCATCAGGATAAAGGTTGAAATCCACAGGCGTCTCATAGGAAAAAGAGTCTAAATTTTTCCAGGCCATGAATCAAGGTACGCGTAGGTACATAGGTCTGTGTCTCGCTCTATCGACCGTTTCGTTTCTCAGACGCCTTGGGATAAGGTATTCAAGGAATGGGGATACGGGAACGAAAATACCCTCCCCCCAGGAGATTTCTATGTCGAACCGCAATACGGAGACCGCCACTCATTATCACGAGCAGACCAAGCACTCCTACCGGAGCGTCCGATCCGATACCCACTCTTTGGATTTCTCCAATCAACCGGTACCTTTTAAGACCTATCCTGGACTGAAGCCCATCCCGCTCCCTCACCCATGGGAGGAAACAGAGATCACTGCTCTTTCGGCTGTCTCCGCAGTCACCTCCCCCACAAAGGAGGAACGAATTCCGAGTTTAAATGACTTGGCGCGGCTGCTCTATTACTCGGCAGGCATCATCAGACAAAGAAATTATCCCGGGGGAACTTTGATGTTTCGGGCAGCCTCCTGCACAGGAGCGCTCTACGAAGTCGAACTCTATGTGGTGTGTGGGGACCTGCCGGAACTGCCGGCAGGGATCTACCATTTCAGTCCCAAGGACTTTGCCCTATATCAGTTGCGCGAAGGCGACTACCGGGCGGTCGTGGCACAGGCCAGTGGAGAAGAACCCCATGTGGTGGCGGCCCCCGTGCTCGTCCTTTCGACGGGAACCTACTGGCGCAACGCCTGGAAGTACCGGGCCCGGACTTATCGTCATTTCGGTTGGGACAATGGCACGATCGTCGCTCACTTGCTGGCTATGGGCTCCGCCCTGCAGTTGCCGACCCAATTGGTCCTGGGTTTTGTGGACAGGGAACTGAATCAACTACTGGATCTGGATAGTCAGCGCGAAGTGACCTTATCCATTGTCTCTGTCGGCACCACCACCCAGAAATCCAGTGCGCCATCGACGAAAGTAGAAGTGCTGGAACTGCCCACTTTGCCTCTTTCAGAAAGGGAGGTGGACTACCCGGAGATGCGCACCCTGCATTCCGCTACCGCGCTCCTTTCAGAAAAGGAGGTCACCCGATGGCAAGGACAGACTTCCATCCAACCCTTGCCTGCGCCCCAGGGTCCTGTGTGGAAGCTTGATCCTGACCCCGAAAGGGCACCTGACTCGATTGAAAAAGTGATCCGGCGCCGCGGATCCAGCCGGCAATTCGAGCAGACGCCCATCTCGTTGCAGGAATTTTCGACCCTGCTCTACTGCTCGGCCCAAGGCATATCCGCTGATTTTCTAGAGCCCGCTGGAGTTCTTCTCAATGACTGGTATCTGATCGTCAACGCGGTAGAGGATTTGCCCTCGGGTGCCTACGTTTTACATCGTGAGGGATGGTTATTGGAACTCCTCAAAGAGGGAGATTTCAGGAACGAAGCCGGATTCCTGGGTCTGGAGCAAAGGCTCCCGGCCGATGCCAGTGCCAACGTCTTTTTCCTGGCCGATCTGGAAGCGATTCTAAAACGGTTGGGTAATCGTGGGTATCGAGCCGTGCAGCTGGAGGCTGGGATCCTGGGGGGGAAACTCTACCTGACTGCCTATGCTCAGCGACTCGGTGCCACCGGGCTCACCTTTTTCGACGATGCGGTTGTTGAGTTTTTCTCTCCCCATGCAAAGGGGAAAAGCTCAATTTTCCTGATGGCCCTGGGACATGGCAAAAAAGGGCTCTCTTGAAATCACCGGAAAAGATCTTTCTCCTTGGAGCGAAGGATTTGCCGGCCCTCTCCCGGACCTTCCGGGTAGTCAAAGCCACGAATCAGGGCCACCGGGACACCTTTTGTCTTTCCCATCACCAACTCTGCGGTGGAGGCCAGCTGATCGGCCACGGCCATCTGGGTCGCGTGCAACTCCCCCCCAAAACAATCCTTTTGTCCTCGATAATCGATGAAGGGTGTCATTCCCGAAACTCCCAGTGCCACATTGACCAGACCTTCCCGCCAGGGGCGCCCGAAGGTGTCCGACACGATGAGGGCAAGCCGAACTCCGAATTCCCTTTCCAGATCCTGGCGAATCTGAGCGGCCGAACGATCGGAGTCTTTGGGCAAAAGCGTGACCTGTCCACTTGCAATGTTGGAGGTATCGACCCCGGCATTGGCACAGATAAAGCCATGCTGCGTTTCCACAATCAGTAACCCGCGCTCCATCCGCAATACACGATTCGACTCCCTCAAAACGACCTCTACCAGCCGGGCATCTTTGCCGTGGTCCCTGGCCCAGCGTTGTGCCTTGGCAGAGGGTTCTACATCTGCCAACTTCAGCACCTGCCCTTCGGCCTTGGAGACAATCTTTTGCGCGACCACGAAGATGTCCTTGTCCTTCACCTCCAGGTTGGCATTCCAAATGGACTGAGCAATGAGTGCCGCCAGGTTGGCTCCCCTGGACACCTCGGGGAATCCGGACAGTCCAATAACTCGCAGCTCACTCACGGCCATGGGCACTCATCGGGTTTCAGGAATATTGCTTTAACGAATCAAAGTGTTTCAAAACCTGAGCGGTTTTCGTTTCGTTTTCCAACTGTATGAAACGGAGAAGATCAGAGAACTCGTCCAGGTCGAACGCTATCCGAGAGTTCTCCAGGATCTTGAGCTCGACGCGGTGACGCCGGGCCTCTTCCTGGTGTAAGGCCAAACTGTTCTCTCCAAAACGAGAGGGAAAGGCGTCAGGGGGCGTCCTGAGCAAGGCGTTGGTTCCCTTGCCATCTCTTGATGGAATGATGACGGCCGATCGAGCTCCCAACTCCAGGTTGAGGAGATGGTCGACATCTTCGGGTTCCAGTAGAGGAATGTCGGTGGGAAGGCGCAAGACAACCGAAGCTCCGCGCTGCTGCAAGAGCCGGCAGGCGTGATCCACCGAATGACTCTCCGAAATTTGCTGGTTCTCCTCAATCACCTGCCAGCTGCTCGGTTCAGCGAGCAAGACAGGATGGCCACGGGTGACCACAACCACCTGATCGGGTGTGATGGCCGCCCCGACAGCACGGGTGACATCCTCGAACATCGCCCAGGCCAACTCCTGGCGTTCCTTGTAGGTCAGATGGCCCGCCAATCGCTGCTTGGCGTGGACGGGGTCTTTCAGAGGCAACAACACCACTTTCATAGCATTTCCAGGAGTCGGCGAGCCAGGTCGATCTTTCCTTCTGTGTTTGTCATGACTGTGTTGGTGGTGACCACCTTGAGGTCGAATGCTTCGATCTCTTGCTGCAATTCCCCGTCCCTTTCATCTAAAACAAAAACATCCAGAAAATCTTTGTACATCTCGGCAATGGCGGTGGACGAAACCGTATAATCCAGCTCCGATAACATTTTGGCCGTGGGTCCTTTCAGCGCACGCTGGTTCACGATCGGGGTGACGGCGACGACTGGGGCCTGGGTTTGAACCAGCAGTTCCTTGATGCCTGGAACGGCCAGGATGGGCCCAATGCTGATCAATGGATTGCTGGGGCAAAGAAGGACAGCCTCGGCCTTCAAGATTGCATCGGCCACACCGGGGGCAGGTTGAGCCTGCTCGATATTGGAGTACCTCAGCGCCTTGAGAACGGGACGGCACCCTTCTCGAACCAGATACTCCTGCAGATGAAGTTCTCCCTGGTCGGTCATCAGATAGGTGGGAACAAAGGAATCGGTCATGGGGAGCAGCTTGGAATTCACCTTGAAAGCCTGGCAAAGGAGGTCCGTGACCTGGGTCAGCGAGTGACCCTGCTTCAGGAGTGAGGTGCGCCAGATATGGGTGGCCAAATCCCGGTCACCCAGTTGAAACCAACCTTCCCCTCCCAATTCCTGTAAGGCCTTCAGGCAGCGAAACGAGTCCGCCCTGATGCCCCAGCCTGTTTCCGGATTCACCTTTCCACAAAGAGTGTAGAGCACGGTGTCCAGGTCCGGACAAATTCGCAGTCCGAAAAACTCCATGTCATCGCCGGTATTTCCGATGACGGTGAGTTGATCGGGTGGCAGCAGTCTCGAGAATCCCAAGATGAGTTTGGAGGCGCCAACACCCCCGGCCAGCATCACGATCATGCTAAAAACGAGGCACTGAGGTCTTTATAGCCCCACCATTTGAACACGCGATCCCTTGACCTTGTAACGCCGGTTCAAACCAATTTCCAACAGGGTAATCGCTTCCAGGGAGCGACAGTAGCGCAAGGGACCGGCGTCGATCCACCGCAAGCAGGGAATCTGACTCACCACTTCCAGGACCCGCTCTTTTGCAGGCTGCGAATCGGAACAGACAAACTCGTCACAATCTAAAGCCGAATCCATTTCACAGAGTGAATGTGACGACAAGGTCTTAAAGGCCCCCACTACCGTGGGTCCCGCAGACAGAAGACTTTGCAGATGCTCGGCTCCTGATTTCCCCCCCAGTTCGAGCATCCGAGGGCCTTTGTTAAAAACCACCGGAACGGTCACGTCGACCAGAATTTGATCTTCCCAGAAATCTTGTTGATATTCTTCGATTACCTTCTCAGCATGAACGAAGGGCACGGTCAAAAAGAGCATTTCGCAGGAAGCGACCAGTTCATGGTTGTCCATTCCCTGAATTCGTTCTTCCCCCAATTGTTGATTGATTTCAAGGGCCTTTTGACGGCCTCGCTCGGCAGAGCGCGAGCCCAGTGCCAGAGTGTGCCCGGCCGCAGCCAGCCGCAGAGCAATGCCCAGACCCTCCGCCCCTGTCCCGCTAATGAGTCCGGCCCTGAAGGATTCCGCCATTTGCACCCCATTATAGGGGCTGCGGTGGTGAGGCACTAGCCTCCTGGTTCGTCGATCTCCTGATCTCTTAGATGGGACGATGTGTCTCCCCCTCTTCACTCTGGGTCTCTAAAAAACAGTATGCTGGACAGGTAGACAACAAAAGGCAGCTGATAGAAGAAGGCCCATGCCTGAAGAACACAAAACCAAACACACCATCCAGCGGATTGGAGGCTACCTGCACCGCATCGTGCCGATTGTGGACAGCACGGGCAAGGTCATCAGCCACGTTACTCGTCCCTTCATGGTGGAGGTCAGAGCCCGAGACGTGATGCAGATGATGGTGGGGGCCTCGATTCTGGCCATCCCCGTGGGGTTCACGGAAGAAACCTGGACGCTGGGCGCCACCCTTCCCTTCCGGAATGTCCTCGCTCTTGGTTTCGTTTCCCTACTGTTTATTTCAGCCTTTGTGTACTTCAA
>Ga0209997_10000219_pt1 | contig 18082 bp, 21 predicted proteins | sample CR04metaG_FD_182079 | JGI IMG/M metagenome (GOLD analysis project Ga0209997, IMG submission 182079) | Deep subsurface microbial communities from Mariana Trench to uncover new lineages of life (NeLLi) - CR04 metaG (SPAdes) (version 2) | ecosystem: Environmental > Aquatic > Marine > Ocean trench...
TCGCCGCATAAGGTGTACGGACCCGAGCAGAACGATCTCGTCCTGCAGCTGAGAAAACGGCGCATCGATCAAGTCCTGCTGGCTGGGATGTCTGCCAATTTGTGCGTGGAGTCACACCTGCGCGAGTTGCTTGAGACGGGATTTGAGATCGCCGTGATCAAGGACGCGACTGCGGCAGCACAGATTCCGGAGGGCGATGGCTATCTGGCGGCTCTTATCAACTTTCGATTTATTGCCAATGCGGTTTGGACCACCGAGGAAGCTGTCGAACGCCTTGCGAGGTAACGATAGGCCAATTAGTGAAATCAATAACAAGGAGAATTCGAGATGTTTGACGCATTAGATTCCCTAAAGCCACATGCTCACTGGTTATTACGTATTGGCCTCGCCGGAGTCTTTCTTTTCCACGGGATCGGCAAAGTCATGGACCTCGGAGGATTCTCCCAAATGATGGGTCTCTCCACCCCGGTCGCCGCACTCGTGACTCTCGCAGAGGTAGCGGGAGGGGTTGGGATTATCGTCGGGGCGTTCACCAACGACCTGATCACGCGTTTGGCAGGGCTTGCTATGGTCCCGGTCCTGCTCGGCGCCATCTTTATGGTGCACGGGCCGCGGTGGAACTTCGTACCGGCCGAAGGGTATCCCATGGGAGGGATGGAGTTTCAAGTGGTCTTGCTCTTGACGGCGCTCTTTTTCTTCGTGACCGGAAATGGTGTTTCGAGCCGAACGAGCTGAGCATCTTCAACCGTCGCGAATTGGCCGCTGGCTTCAGGGGCTGAGTGCGAAGCCATGACCATGAAGGTCGCCGGCATTCATAAACCTGGTGGGCCTGAGGTGCTGGACTTACTGCGAATCAGCTCAAAGGGGTCATATTCGCCAATCCGAGTTCCGCCTCGGATCTAGGTTCCACGGTGTAGACGTCTAGACCTCAATACTCTCCGCAACGATCCGAGGACTTAAAATAACTGCTTCAAGATTGTTGGGCTTCAAGACGCTCGACAAGGAAGTCGATTAGAAATCGCACCCGGGTTGGCAGATGATGTCGATCGGGATAAATGATCCAGGTAGCCGCGTCCTTAACTTCAAACCTTTCTAGTACAGGCACGAGCTCGCCGCGCGATAGCTCTTCGTCCACGTAGTACGTCGCGAAACGTATTAGGCCCGTGCCTCGCACCGCCGCTGCGACGAGTGCGCGGCCGTTGTCGCTCGTCCAACTGCCACGGACCTTCACGACTCGAATCGCATCCGGAAAGGCAAAGCGCCAAGGCATGTCGGGTAGGGTGAGGCAGTTGTGCGAACGCAGATTATCAGGCTCTTTGGGCTTACCGTGCCGCGCGAAGTAGGCAGGACTCCCGCAGATCAACACTCGACGAGACGCGACTCTTCGCGCGATCAGCGAGCTATCGGCGAGAGCGCTCATGCGCACTGCCAGATCGAAGCCCTCGGTTACGATATCGACCACTCCCATGCGTGTGTCGAGTTCAATGGATACCTCCGGATACTTGGCCGTGAACTCGGCCAGAGCTGGCGCCACATAGCGCTGGGCGTAGAGCCCTGGCGCCGTGATGCGCACCAATCCCTTCGGACGCTCCTGAAGGTCTGCCATGTCCGACTCAAGCGCCTCGAGCCGATCGAGAATTTCGCGGCTGCGTTCATAATAAACGCGGCCCATTTCGGTAAGTCGCACTGCCCGCGTCGTTCGATGCAGCAGCCGGATGTTAAGCCTATTCTCCAGACGCTTGACCTGACGGCTTACGAAGGAGGTCGAGACGTCTAACGTAGCGGCTGCCGCCGTGAAGCCGCCGCGTTCCACGACCGCCACGAATTCTCGGAGGCCATCCTGGTTAACCATTGTTGCAGTTGAGCAATGATACTTGAACTGATTGCCATATTAATCCAAATGGAGCAATAAAGTAAGGTCCTGGTTATCACGGACGATGGCAGGCAATGAGTTTCAGGCCTGGGAGAGTTGGCCTGAGAAACCTTTAAACCGTAACAGTTACTTGGAGACAGTCATGAGAATCAAACATCTAATCTATGCATCAATTATTGCTTCGGCGCCGTTCTTCGCTGGCAACGCCTTGGCTCAAAGCACCTCGGCGGATCCAACTTTGTGGGGGATCTACGGTGCGCACAACCGGCACGACTGCCCGGTCAACAATCGCGAGACGGCGAAAGAGGTAATCGCGATCAGCATGATGGACCTCCAGCCGTTGATGGAGAAGTATGGAATCACTGCAATAGTGGACATGTATCATTCGGGTCTTGAGCACACGTTCGTCTGGGTCGTCCAAACCACGAGGCCTCATGACTTGGAAGAGTTCTCCATCGAGCTTGGCGTTGCCCGTTGGAACGATCTGAAATTCGTGCCCGAACGCACGTTCGAAGATGTCGTGAGGGACGTAACTGCGTTGCACGGGCTAGAAGACTGGCATCCCGGGGACGACTCGTAATTCAGGAACTGAAGAGATATCGCGAGGCCAATAGATTCCGCGATGAACAACGGTAATCCGTGTAAGGGCCATTCCGTGGTGCTGGTAGCGTTTCCCCTGGCTGTCAGCACCGCGGTTGGCCAGGAATCGATCGGCTCCCTCCAGTGGGGTGCCCCCGGCCAAGCGCAGATCGATGGGGGTGCTTACCTTCAATCTCAACTCGGAGAAGACTGATGAGTGACAAGGCGACTCAGGCTGTGACAAACGGCGTACATCATATCGGTTTGACTGTACCCGATCTCAAGAAGACACGAGCATTCTTTATCGAAACGCTGGGCTTTGAGCAGATCGGCGAAGTACCGGATTACCCGGCGGTATTTGTGTCGGATGGCAGCGTAATGATTACGCTGTGGCAGGCATCGGATCCGGCCGACGCGGTGTCGTTCGATCGGAAAAACGTGATCGGATTGCATCATTTTGCGTTGAATGTAAGTACCGATTCGTTGGACATGCTGTACGAACGCCTTAAGGGCACCACCGATGTCAGCATCGAGTTCGCCCCAGAGCCTCTGGGCGAGTTACCGGTGCGTCACATGATGTGCAACGTACCGGGTGGAATCCGGGTCGAGTTTCTGGCTCCGAACAGCTGACCAATCACTCGGCGCGGCGGGCGCCTGCATGATGAATACCTCGACTCAATCTCCATTCCACCGCGGTGAGCGCGAGATCCAGTCGCGGCTCGGTGTACGGGAGCAGATAGAGGGTTTCGGGCAGCGGTTTATTCGCGACCACATGCCCGATGAGCACCGGCAATTCTTTGCGCAACTACCATTCCTGCTCCTCGGCTCGGTGGACAAGTCAGGACGTCCTTGGGCCTCGGTCTTGGTCGGACGACCCGGCTTCGCGCATTCCTCGGATCCGAATACGCTCGAAATCGAGACGCGGCTGATTTTCGGCGACCCACTACGTGAGAATCTTGCGGCTGGTGCACTGGTTGGCGTGCTAGGCGTCGAGTATCAGACTCGTCGAAGGAACCGAATAACCGGAGAAATCGCGTCGGTTACCGAGGCCGGTATGGCAATCAAAGTCCGTCAGGCGTTCGGTAATTGTCCGCAGTACATCCAGGCGCGCAGTTTCGAGTTGTTACCCGGAATCGATTCAATCGGGGAGACGCGGCCGCTACAGCCTTTCGCCGGTCTGGACGATCGGGCCCGAGAGATCATTGCCAAGTCGGACAATTTCTATATTGCCACGCACTATTCGGAGGATCGGAACAACGCCAGTCAGGGTGCAGACGTATCTCATCGTGGTGGCAAGCCAGGCTTCGTACGGATCGAAGGTAGCCGCGAGTTGACCTTTCCCGACTTCGTCGGTAACTACCATTTCAACACACTCGGCAATATCGCTATGAATCCATTGGCGGGGCTGTTGTTCATCGATTTTGATTCTGGCGATCTTTTGTATCTAACCGGCAGCGCCAGGATCATCTGGGATAGCGATGAGCGGAGCGCGTATCTTGGCGCCGAGCGTCTCGTGAGCTTTACGCTGGACGAAGGTATTTTTGTAGAAGATGCTATGCCCATTCGCTGGAACTTTCTCGAGTACTCGCCGAGCCTCGATACAACGGGTTCGTGGGAGGAGGTCGCAGAAAGACTCGCAGTGCGGGTAGAAGGCAACGACTATCGTAATTACCGAGTCGTTCGGGTGGAACCGGAAAGCGATATTATTACGTCGTTCTATCTGGAGCCCGAAGATGGTGGGCGGATTCCGTGTCATAGAGCCGGGCAATTCCTGCCCATCGAGATTAGGCCACCGGGTACGGAAGCGCCGATTCAGAGAACGTACACGATTTCAACCGCACCGAACGGGTCTTTCTACCGCCTGTCGATCAAGAGGGAGCCACCGCGACACCCGGATCTACCTCCCGGAATCTCGTCTAACTATTTTCATGACCACGTAACCCCAGGAGTTGTGATCCGAGCGATGTCACCACGTGGCAGATTCACGCTGGAAGGGTCAGGTACGCGACCGATCGTGTTGATCAGCGGCGGAGTAGGTGTAACGCCGATGATCAGCATGCTGGAGCAGCTAGCTCGTGACAACGTCGGTTGTGGCTGCACTCGACAGATCTGGTTTGTCCACGGGGCCGTCAACGGCAAAGTGCAGGCTTTCGGCAAGTACCTGCGTAGCCTCGTTACAGACTGGCCTTGCTTTAACTTGCACGTCCGTTACAGCGATCCATCGGGCGACGACGTCGAGGGTGAGGATTACGACAGCGCCGGCTACGTCGACATCGAGTTGATCAAGTCTCTGGTGCCGTTCGGCGACTGCGAGTTCTATCTTTGTGGCCCGCCACCTTTCATGGAATCTCTATTCGACGGACTGACATCGTTAGGCGTTGCTGAGCAACGAATTCATTACGAGTTTTTCGGCCCCGGGACCAGTTTGCGCCAGGAGCACCCAAGCGGGGCTAATGCTCTGGCGGAGGAGCTCGGCGACCGAGCGCCGGTCGCCGTCAAGTTCGCTCGTTCCGGAATCGAAGCTACATGGGAGCCATCGAAGGGCACACTGCTCGACTTGGCCGAGTCGGAGGGCTTGCAGCCCATCTATAGCTGCCGGTCGGGGATATGTCAGACTTGCGCAACTAAAATTGTGAGTGGCGAAGTCGCTTACACCGAGCCTCCGATGAGCCCACCGATCGACGGGGAGGCGCTGATCTGCAGTTCCTATCCTCGATCGAAGAAAGATTCTAACGGCCTCGACAAAGGCCTTGTCCTTGATCTATGAGTCTTGATTGCCTTGAAGGTTGTTGGACGGGGTGAGAGGACTTGAACCTCCGGCCCCCTGAAAGTTCGCTTTGTGGCAATAGCAAGCATTTGCGCCCAGGACCTGTGGGTAGCGAATTAAAAAAATAGTGAGAGATTACGGCAATATTAGTACTTCGCCACTAGCAGAAATAGCAGAACGATGCCCGGTCCAACAAACGCTCGCTAATGGCGTGGTATTCTCTGACAGTGCGACATTCGGGTAGAACCCCACTTCAGAGTAGTAGAAACGCGTGGAGTGGGGCCGCTGACGGCGTTCATGTGAGTCCATATTTCGAATACCAAAGAGAATCGGACACTCTAATAATCAGCCTCAAGGACGACTGGACCTTCGGCAACGCTAAGGAGCTGGACGACGCCCTGCGCACTGTTCAAGGAAACGGTGCACGGCAGATTACGTTCCAGTGTGGGGGGCTGCAGAAAATCGACTTAGCGGGTGCTTGGGTGTTGTTTCGAAAATCTCAAGAATTCGAGGCGGAAGGACGCGACACTCAGTTTCTAGGGTTCAAGGCTGCTCACTTCAAGTTTCTCCAGAACATTACCGACATCCGTGACTCCGCTGTAGCGGTTCAATCTGCCGAACCCGTAGTGCTGACTGAACCGGGCCGGCTCAATCAAATTTTGGAGGCTGTTGGTCGCACTGCTACCGCTGGGATTGAAGACGTTGGCCGTATTGCGCACGCCATTCTCAGTGGCATTACGCACCCTTCTCGCCTGGCGCTCGACGAGACTATTCGGCAGATCGAACACACGGGTGCTAGAGCCGTTCCCATCGTTATGCTGATCGCGTTCTTCATGGGCATCATCTTGGCCTACCAAGGCGCCAATCAACTGGCAGAGTTCGGTGCAGAGATTCTCGTCGCGGATCTAGTGACCGTCTCGATGCTCCGAGAGATGGGCGTGCTGCTGGCAGGGATCATGGCCGCCGGCCGATCGGGTAGCGCGTTTGCGGCTTCGATCGGTGTGATGAAACTGAACGAGGAGATCGATGCCCTTAGGGTTATGGGCTTGAATCCGAATCATGTGCTCATAGCACCGCGCGTCGTAGCCTTAGTCATCTCCCTGCCACTGCTTGCTGTCCTTGGGATGATGGCCGGAATGGTCGGTGGTTTGACAGTGAGCGTTCTGGCCCTCGATATATCTGCTGTACAGTACGTCGAGAGAACCGTCGCCAGTGCGAGTATCCAAGATTTTCTCGTGGGGTTGGTCAAAGCACCTGTCTTTGCGCTGTTGATCGCGGGCGTCGGGACACTGCGGGGAATTCAGGTAAGCGGATCCGCCGAACAACTCGGTCGATTGACCACCACAGCCGTCGTTCAGGCAGTGTTTCTCGTCATTCTCGCGGACGCCATCTTCACAGTCGTTTTCTCGAGATTGGGTATCTGATGGAACCCGTAATTCGTGTCAGCAAATTGATCAATCATTTTGGAGCACAACGTGTCCACGATGGTCTTGATCTCGAGGTCCTGCACGGCGAGGTACTCGGAATCGTCGGCGGTTCCGGCACCGGTAAGTCGGTTCTCCTGAGAAGTATCCTGGGCTTGCACAAACCTCAGTCTGGAGAGATCGAGGTATTGGGTCAGAGGATCGGCCGAAAACACACCGGGCTGGAAAAACAATGGGGTGTACTCTTCCAAAACGGTGCGCTCTTGTCTGCACTGACGGTGTGCCAGAACGTCGAGCTACCAATCGCGCTACACTCCAATATGAGCGCCGCGATCCGCAGAGAGTTGGCGGAGCTAAAAATTCAAATGGCGGGCCTGCAACCCGACACTTACGATAAGTACCCCGCCGAGCTCTCAGGCGGTATGCGGAAGCGCGCTGCGTTGGCCCGAGCCTTGGCGCTGGAGCCAAAAATTCTCTTCCTGGACGAGCCAACAGCCGGCCTCGACCCCATCGCCGCAACCGAGTTCGATGAACTAACTGCGTATCTACACTCGAGCTTAGACCTGACGATCGTGATGATTACGCATGACCTGGATACCTTGTTTACCGTCTGCGATCGAGTCGCGGTCCTAGTGGACGGCAAAGCCGTAGTTGGGCCACTGCAGGAAGTGAGGGAGTCGTCCCACCCGTGGATACATCGTTACTTTAGCGACCCGAGGGCGCATCGGATCGAACATATGGAGAGGAATCGTGGAAGAACGCACTAGCTATATGGTCGTTGGGGTTTTTGTCTTGGCTGTCGCGGCAATAACAGTGGGCTTCACCGTTTGGATCGCTGGCGGACGTAGCGCAGATGCAATGACAACCTACACGGTGATATTTGACCGCGACGTCAGCGGACTCACGCCTGGCAGTCCCGTCCGCTACCTGGGCGTCGACGTCGGTGAGGTCGTCACCATTAGCTTGACGATGAACCAGGAAACACGTGTCTCGGTCGAGGTTACGATTGCAGCCGCAACTCCGGTCCACCAAGGGACGTATGGGAGCCTCGCCTACCAAGGCATTACCGGAGTCGCATTCATCAATCTCGCGGCAGATTCGGGCGAGTTCCCACCGCTTACGACCGCAGCCGGCAGTGAGTACCCGGTCATCCCGAGCAGAGAGGTTGGCCTTGCGGCTTTATTCGCTCAAAGCGGTGATATTACGACCGAAGTCGGCATGCTCCTCGGCCGAGCGAACAGCCTGCTCGGTGAACAGAATCAAAACTCCTTGACTCGCACGCTGGCCAATGTCGAATTGCTAAGTGACCTTTTGGTCGGTGAACGGGAGTTCCTGGCAGCGTTACCGCAGCGGTTAGTCGCTGCACTCGGCGATCTGCAAGACATGGTAGGCCGGGTTAGTAGCCTCCTGGATCAGGCGCAGCCGGATCTTCTGGCGGCAACCGAACAGTTAAACCAGGCCACGACAAACATTGCACAGCTAACCAACCGCCTCGACCAGTGGTTTCAAGCTAACGAAGAGGCCCTTGACACATTTGTAGCGATCGGACTAGGTGAACTCCCCAGACTGGTAGCGGACACTCAAGGGGCTTTGAGGGAGCTCGACAAGTTTCTGACGGATGCTCGCGAAGATCCTTCTCAGTTCATCTACCAGCCACAAAGAACGGCTGTTCAAGTGGAGCCCTGACATGCAACCGTTCGTCCCATCGGTTTCGGTGCTAATGCTAGTGGTGATGTCCGCCGCGTGCACGTCGATGCTGACCAGTGACGCACCGCCTGAGAACATTTACTGGCTCGAACCACTTGATCCGACCCCCCAGGCAACACAAGACGCCCGCCCGACCAGCATCCGCGTCCAGATTACCGCTGCTCCCGGTCTGGATACCGACCGCCTGCTGATCAGAGGACCAGGCGCGATCCTGAACTCCTACGCGGGTGCGCGTTGGACCGACAACGCGCCTGAGGTACTCGACACTTTAATAAGGACCGCACTCGAAGACAGTGGCCTCTTCAGTAGAGTAACTTCTAACAGATCAGGCGGGCTCACGGACTGGACGTTGGATCTTGAGCTACGCGCGTTTTTCGCCGTAGTGACTTCGGCATCGTCATTGCCGACAATAGAGATCGAATTCCGAGGATACTTACAGTGCACGGAGGGCCAAACGCCAGTACGGATCGTAAGCAAAGCACCTGTCACACGCGTAACCCTCACTGCGATCGTGGACGGATTTCAGAGGGCAGTGGACTCGAGCTTGGGAGAACTACTGGAGCAGCTGCCTGACGCGTGTCTGCCAATCGGCGTGGAATATTGACCTGTGCCTCCTGTTTAATCATCTGAGTTATCCAATGCACGACAGGTTGAAAATTGGCAGCAGATTCCCGGACTTCGAGTTGCCGGACCAGGCCGGTACGCTGCGCAAACTGTCGCACCTGTTGCGAGGTCTTCCTGGCACTCTTATGTTCTGTCGAGGCCATTACTGACCCAAAGATCGTCGTCAGTTGACGAATTATGTGACTCAACTGCAGCCAGAGATGCGAATTAATTACTGTAAATTAATCACTGTCTCGGTAGATGACAAAACGAATACCAATGAGACTCGGGACGCCCTGGCCGCCGAGTGGCCCTTTCTGATGGATACTAACCGCCGGCTGCTCTACGAATTGCAGATGGTCGATACTACGGATCCAGCTCATGGCGAAATTTATATTCCGTATTCCTTCTCTCTGGATCAGGATCGGACTATCCACAAGATCTACAATGGTTGGTATTATGTTGGACGGCCGACAGTAGAAGATATTCGCCAGGATTGGCGGACCTCGCTGAGTCACCGTCCCGATTTCGTGTATGACTCGTCGCGGGCGCCAGCGCTGAAGGGGGATGCTTTCTATGATCGGAATGGATGATCTCGTGTGAAAGCGGCTACACGGTACGGGCTAAACACCATTCGCTCATTAGTCGTCTTGATTAGTAACTGTTGCCGTACGGTAACTATTGGTCGCAGGAGAATCGTGCCAATTCCTCTACCAATTAATGGAGGAACAACGTAATGAGTCCGCAAGCCATTTTCTTATTACAATTTATCTTGAGCCTGATAGTGTTCGGCTTCGTAGCCAAGTGGGTGCTGGCTCCGTGGTTGGCGAGTCAGTCACAACGCGACGCGTTATTCTGGCTCACGCTACCGCACGCATTTCGCCATGTGGGTATGGTCTTTCTTGTACCTGGCGTTGTGGCACAACCACTCCCGGAGTATTTTGCGAATCCCGCAGCATATGGAGATTTACTGACCGGAGTCCTCGCGCTGTTGACGCTTGTCTTGCTTCGAAACGGATGGAAGGGCGCAACCGGGGCAGTGTGGCTCTTCAACGTTGTTGGCACAGTCGACCTGCTCAATGCATTACGCCACGTGGAGGTAGTAGCGGACTTTGGAGCGGTCTGGTACATACCGACGTTTTTCGTGCCGTTGCTTCTCGTGACGCATTTCATGATCTTTGTCCGATTGTTCAAACCCGTGGCGAAAGAGAAATCCGCATCGGAATAAGGGTCAGAGACGATTCCCGAATGCCCGCTTATGGTCGAAAGCAGCCGTTCGTGAACCGTTAATATGCAAGCTGCTGCATATCTGCGGGGGCAAGACTTGTAACAGATGATGACCCTGAAGGGCTCCTCGATATCGAGCTTCCGATCATCCGGGCGCCGCTGGCGGGCGTGCAAGACAGTGCGCTGACCGTGGCAGTATCTAACGCTGGCGGACTTGGATCGCTGCCCTGTGTCATGCTCGGTTTGGATGCGTTGCACGATCAACTGGCAGCAATCAAGGCACGAACCGACAAGCTATTCAATGTGAATTTCTTTTGCCAGAGGAGGCACTAATGCAACGCCTAGATCTCGCCAAGCTGACGCAGGAATTCAACAATGCCAGTGAGTCAGTCAGGTTGGTTGCGGTCTTCTCACCCACGTGACCGGTGTGCGTCTACGGGCAAGGTCTTGTCCGCAAACTGCTTGAGGAATTCCAGGACCATCTGAAGGGCTTTGCTGTCTGGCTGCCGATGATGCGAAACGACAGCCTCGAGCGGGCGGACGCGGAGGCGGCACCCTTTGAGGGCCTTCCGGTGGTCCACGTCTGGGACGCGGAGCATCAGGTCGGTAATCTGTTCGCCAAGACTCTACGACTGAAGTCCACGGCTTGGGACTTTTATTTTCTCTATCCGCGGGGGGTGACCTGGGACGATGACGAGCCGCCCCAACCTTCGTTCTGGATGCATCAACTTCCCGCGGCCTCTGGTGCCGATCGAGATCTCGTTTTGTACCCGACCAGATTTTTGCAAGAGCTTTTCAGACTGTTCGGAGACGGGGTGGAGCCAAATTGTACAAGTCGTGAAGACCTTGGCCTTCAGCTTCATTGGGAGGGTCTCGCGAACATGACTAGGGAGAGAGCCGAGTATACCCTCGAACATGTGCACGAAGCATTCGAGGCCTCGAAGACCGTGAGAGGGATGTGAGAAGGGCGACGGAGCGTGACTTATGAATAAGGTGGAACAATTCGATCTCGTAGTGCTCGGAGCGGGTACCGGCGCTGTCGGCGTGGCGCGTCCCTGCGCCAAGGCCGGATGGAAGGTCGCCATTGTGGACTGCCTCCCTTATGGTGGCACATGCGCGCTTCGCGGCTGCGATCCCAAAAAAATGCTCGTAGGCGTCACCGAGGCAATCGACTGGTCGGAGCGCATGAGGGCTAAAGGACTCCAGGGCGATGAGATGTCCATCGACTGGGCTGAGATGATCGCCTTCAAGAGTACCTTCACTGACATCATACCGGAGCGATTGGAGCAAGGTCTCGAGAAATTGGGTGTTGTACCCGTGCATGGTACGGCCCGGTTTACCGAACCGGGGGTCGTGCAGGTAGGAGCTCGGGAACTCCACGCGAAGCACTTCCACATTGCGACGGGTGCGCGCCCGATGACACTTGGCATTGCTGGGGAAAAATTACTCACGACGAGCACAGAGTTTCTCGAACTCGAATCTATCCCGTCGCGTATCGCGTTCGTCGGTGGTGGTTTCATCGCATTCGAGTTCGCGCACATCGCTCGACGCGCAGGCGTGTCCGAGGTCACTATTCTCCAGCGGGGGAAGCGCCCGCTAGTCCAATTCGATCCCGACCTCGTCGATTTGCAGATGGAACGAACGCGGGCATTGGGCATCGGCGTGCGCTGTGAGTCATGCGTCGAAGAAGTTGTGAAGGATGGCGATGAGCTGCGTGTTAAGTTTTCTACGTCGAAGGGGCGAGAAGAGATCGCGTGCGATCTCATTGTGCACGGAGCTGGGCGTGTGCCGAACCTCGAAGCACTCAACTTGGAGGTAGCGGATGTCGATGTGGGACCTCGGGGAGTCCGCGTCAACGAATACTTGCGCAGCGTCTCGAATCCTGCGGTATTCGCAGTGGGGGATTGCGCCGATACGGGCGCGCCGAACCTGACACCGGTGTCGGCGAACGAGGCCCGGATCGCGGCGAAGAATCTGATCGCGGGCGAGGATGTCCGCCGCATGGAGTACCCACCGATACCGAGTATCGTTTTTACCCTGCCTCCAGTGGCCCGTGTGGGCCTCCTGGAGGAAGAGGCGCGTCAACAGGGTATGGAGTTTGAGGTCGATTTCCAGAAGACGGGACAATGGTATTCGTCCATGCGCGTCGGCGAAAGGCACACCGCCTACAAGACTCTGGTGGAAAAGGGCACGGGCAGGATTTTGGGGGCGCACGTGATCGGCCCCGGTGCTGAAGAGCAGATCAACCTCTTCACGATGGCCATGGGCGCTGGACTTACTGCGAATCAGCTCAAAGGAGTCATATTCGCCTATCCGAGTTACGCCTCGGATCTAGGTTCCATGGTGTAGACGCTAACTATGGCCGTGCTCGCTCATTGAGATACGGCACGAGCGCTTCAATGTTTTCAGCGCAGAAATCCTTGAACAAGCGCACCAGTTTAGAAATGTTACGATTGCTGGGGTAAATAACGGACAGTGCCACCGGCGCGAACCGCCAATCGGGCATGACTTCTACCAAGCTTCCGTTGATAAGGTTTTGACCGCAAATTATCGATGGAATTTCTGATATGCCCAGGCCATCGATCACCGCACCTTGTACTCCAGTGTAGTCATTGATTGCGATACGCGGCTGCACGCTGACCTTATGCGCCTCGCCGAGTTTCTCCAAAACCCACGTGACTGTCGGTTCCCAACTAGAAAATGCCACTAAGGCATGTAACGCGAGCTCACTCGGGTGGCTGGGTATACCGGCTTTTTCCAAATAGGCAGGGGACGCGACAAGCACTGATCGGTAGCGCAAAAGACGCCGGGCAACCAAGCTACTGTCTTTCAGATCACCAACCCGGAGTGATAGATCGATGCCATCTTCGATGTGATTGACATAGCGGTCTGTAATCAGGCAACTAACGATCGCTTTCGGGTAGAGCACCTGAAAGGCTTTGATGAGTGGAACAATAATTACGTCAGAAATGCTCGGCGGTGCAGACAACCGTAAGCGGCCTGATACTTCCGCTTGCTGATCGGTCACCATCAAATTGGCGGTCTCAAATTCCTCAAGTCCGCGCCGGCACCGCTCATAATAATCTTGACCTATTTCGGTCATGCGCAGTTTTCGGGTCGAGCGCTCCAGTAGCCTCGCGCCCAAGGCTTTCTCAAGCTCACTGATCTTTCGGCTCACGGTCGAGACAGGTACACCCTCCCGTCGAGCCGCCCTCGAAAAACTATTGTTTTCAACGACTTTGACGTAAAGCGCCATTGCGTTCTTATCAATCATCACTTGTCATATTTCCATTATTGAGAAAGTCATTTGCTAATTATGCCTCTAATCTTCTATATGGAAAAGAGCTACAGTGTTTTCTGTACTAACAAACACTTAAATACGAGGAGACACAGCATGAAAAACCCACTGATACAGACGATTACCGCTACAGCTTTAATCCTGGGGTCGCTAACCAGCGTCCATGCCGGGGATTCGGACAAAGCTCAGATCGAGGCGACGCTTGAAGATTACGAGCGCGTGCTCAACGCCAGCGACGTTGACGGGATCCTGGCGCTCTACACGGAAGACGGTGTCTTCATGGCACCGAACAACCCGTCGGCCGTTGGAATCCAGCAGGTAGAAGCTGCCTACACCGGGGCCTTCCGAGCCATTGACCTGAACGTCGTATTCGACATCGTCGAGATCGAAGTGATTTCGGATGATTGGGCGTTCGCGCGCACGAACTCAGCCGGAACGATCACGATCAACGCGACGGGCGACAAAATCCCCGAAAGTAACCAGGAGCTTTTTGTTCTGCAGAAGATCGACGGCGACTGGAAACTTGCCCGGTATGGATTTTCTTCGACCAACCCACCACGCTAACGGTCGACATTACTCGAGTGCGAAGCGATGACCGCCATGACTATGAAAGCTATTGTCATTCGTGAGCCGGGGGCGGCTGAGGTGCTGGCGATTGAAGAACTGCCGGTCCCTCGGCCAGCCCCGGGGTGGGTTCTGATCCGAGTGAAGGCGTTCGGCTTGAACCGCTCAGAGCTCTTCACCCGCCAAGGCCATTCGCCGGGCGTCCGCTTTCCTCGCGTACTCGGCATTGAAGCCGTCGGCACGGTGGAAGATGCGCCCGGCGCTGAGTTCGAGGTAGGCCAGACCGTGGCGACTGCTATGGGGGGCATGGGACGAGCCTTCGACGGTAGCTACGCCGAATACACCGCAGTGCCGGCCAACCAAGTGCAAGCGATCAACACGTCGCTTGATTGGGACACTTTCGGCGCACTGCCCGAGATGATCCAGACCGCCTGGGGTTCGCTCAACAGGTCGCTGCAGCTGCAAGCTGGCCAATCTCTATTGATTCGCGGTGGCACGACATCGGTGGGATTGGCCGCCGCAGTTCTGGCGAAAAGACAAGGCGTCACCGTCGCCGCGACAACTCGCAAATCCGATCGCGAATCGATGTTGAAAGCCAACGGTGCTGATCACGTATTCATCGACACAGGAGAGATAGCGGGTGACGTCCGCCAAGTCTTTCCAGACGGCGTGGACAAAGTGCTGGAGCTCGTCGGCACGACAACGCTGCTCGATTCGTTGCAAAGTGCTGCCCGGTTCGGGTCAGTCTGCATGACCGGCATGGTAGGCAACGCCTGGGAATTCGACCGATTCAGTCCGATGGGCGCGATTCCGAGCACGGTGAACCTGACTACCTACTCGGGGGGTTCGCAGGACTTTATGGCCACACCGCTGCAAACGGTGGTGAATGAAGTGGAGAAGGGACGGATGACGCCGAAGATCGGGCGCGTGTTTCAACTGGACGACATCGTTGAAGCACACCGTTGCATGGAAGAAAACGCGGCCGGGGGAAAGATCGTCATCCTCACCTCAGCAAATAAATCATGACCGGTACTGGGCGCGAATGCTTGCTATTGGCCCAAAGTTCTCGGACTCTCTCAACTCGGGTGGTATCGGACTAGGGGGCGGGTCAATCCTCCGGCTACGGGTGACTAATGAATTTGCTCCGCGTCCGAGCCAATAAACACTTAAATACGAGGAGACACAGCACGAAAAATTCACTGATACAAACCGTTAGCACCGTAGCCCTGCTACTGGGTGTGTCGTCCGGCCTGCTCGCCGCGGACTCGAACGAGATTGAAGCGCTCCTTAAAGGTTACGAGGGCGTGCTCAATGCCAGCGACGTTGACGGGGTCCTGGAGCTCTGTACCGAGGACGGCGTCTTCACGGCGCCGAACAACCCGTCGGTGGTTGGAATCGAGCAGGTAGAAGCTGCCTACACCGCGGTCTTCCAAGCCATCGACCTGAAAGTCGAGTTTGACATCGTCGAGATCGAAGCGATTTCGGATGACTGGGCGTTCGCGCGCACGAACTCAACCGGGATGACGACTATCAAAGCGACGGGCGATAAAGTCGCCGAAGGTAACCAGGAGTTGTTCGTTCCGCGGAAGGTTGACGGGGATTGGAAGATTGCTCGGTATGGTTTTCTTCGACCAACCCACCACGCTAACCCATCGGCATTACCTCACGATGGCTGGCGGGTTGCCGCCCCGCCCGACAAGCGCTGGCCCGCTGGCTGATCGACCATGATCGGTCACTGAGGCGCGGCGCATGAGACCGAATTTCAAAGCCGTGTTCTTCGCCGTCGTATTCCTGGCTTCGCTGCTTGCGGTCACCGTGCTTCCGATTCAGTCGTGGTTGGTGGCAGGCACGCAATGGATCGAGACCCACCGCATGTTTGCCTGGGCCGCCTACGTCGGAACCTACATCGTGGTCACGGTGCTGGTCATGCCCGGCTCGGTTCTGACCGTAGTCGCGGGTTTCGTTTTCGGGCTGCCCGTGGGTGTCGCCCTGGTCTCTGCGGGAAGCGTCCTCGGCGCGGTCAGCGCATTCTTGGTCGGACGCTTCTTCGCTCGCGAGTGGGTTGCCCAGCGTATCGTCAAATTGCCCCGCTTGCGCGCGTTGGATATGGCCACGCACCACGAGGGTTTCACGATTGTGTTTCTGACGAGGTTGTCCCCCGTATTCCCCTTTAACCTCCTCAACTACGCGTTCGGCCTCACGGCCGTGCGTTTGCGGGACTATTTCCTCGCTTCCTGGATCGGCATGCTGCCGGGGACCATTCTCTATGTTTATATCGGCTCCGTGGCTAAGGACCTCACCGAGCTCACTAGCGGGGACATCCAGACCGGGATGGCCGGGCGATTGCTATTGCTGGTGGGACTGGCAGCGACACTCATCCTCACCATTCTCATCACACGCAAGGCAACCCGGATATTGAATGCGCATCTAGAGCGCGAGTTGGCAGGGGCTGGAGAGCCGTAGCGTGACTTATCCCGGAGCAGCCCACGATGAAACCTGGCGAAGGCTGGTTTTCCCGGGTGACTATCGGAACCCTGAACTGAGAGCTCGTTATCATCTGGTCGTCGTCGGTGCCGGTCCCGCGGGTCTGGTAGTGGCCATCGCAGCCGCAGGACTGGGGGCTAAAGTCGCTTTGGTGGAGCGAACTGCCATGGGCGGGGACTGCTCAAACGTGGGCTGCGTGCCCTCCAAGGCACTCCTTGAGTTCACCCGCAAGGCCAGCCAGCCCGCCGATTTCGACCGGGCATTTGCCTGGATGCGCCAGGTGCGCGCGGAGATCTCGCGCCACGACTCGGTAGAACGCTACGTTGACCACGGCGTGGACGTGTTCCTGGGTGCGGCTCGTCTCATCGACGAGCGCACTGTGCAGGTTCTGGATCAGCGGCTCTCGGCACGGCGGGTGGTTCTCGCCACCGGTGCCCGTGCCGTGCTCCCCCCGATTCCGGGTCTCGAGGGTTGCGAGCCGCTCACCAACGAGACGCTCTTCGATCTGACCGAACGGCCCGAACGCCTGGCCATCCTGGGTGCCGGCCCCGTCGGTTGCGAAATGGCCCAGGTTTTCTCCCGCTTCGGCGTCGATGTGCAGCTGTTCGAGACGGCAGACCGGGTGCTGCCCAGCGAAGCGCCGGAAGCCGGTGAGATTGTTGGTAACGCGCTCGCGACCGGCGGCGTCACGCTGCACCTCGGCGCAGCGGTGACAGCCGTGAGCCGGCAAGGCGCCAGCATCACATTGACGACCGGGCAAACCGAAGCGAGCGTCGATCAGGTGTTGGTCGCCGCGGGCCGTCGCGCCAACGTGGAAGACCTAAATCTGGAGCGACTCGGCGTCGAAATCGACCAAGGGTTGATCAAAGTGGACAAGCACCTGCGCACCACCCACCCCAAGATCTTCGCAGCAGGTGATGTCTGCTCCCGTCTTCAGTTCACGCACAACGCCGATGCCCACGCCCGCATCGTGGTTCAGAATGCTTTGTTCGTGCCCACCGCCACGACGGACAAGCTTGTCGTGCCGCACTGCACTTACACCAGTCCCGAGGTCGCCCAGGTGGGCCCGCTCAGGACTGAGTTGGAAGCGAGCGGGATCCCCTTCGACAGCTATCGGGTGAACTTTGGCGATCTGGATCGCGGTCGAACCGAGGGCGATCACGAGGGCTTCGTGGAAGTGCTGACCGAGCGTGGGCGCGATAGAGTTCTCGGCGCTACCATCGTGGGGCACGATGCCGGCGAACAAATCGGCAGCCTTTGTATCGCGATGCGCAATGATCTCGGCTTAAGCGCCATCGGCAAGGCGGTGTTCCCCTACCCGACGCGCTCGGAGTATCTTCGGCGCCTGGCGGACAACTACAACCGCACACGACTGACGCCCATGGCAAAGCGCATCATGCAGATCTGGTTCAACCGGACCGCATAGATGCCCAGCTACAACATCGCCATTGTCGTAAGAGACATCAGCGCTGCGACAGCGATTTCGCCTACGAGTCTTCCTGCAGCAAGATCGCGCGATAAGAAAGAGAGTCACGTTCGAACGGAGGGTATAGGAG